>Ga0208917_1000755_pt1 | contig 16315 bp, 35 predicted proteins | sample DEB08_DNA_10_FD_185500 | JGI IMG/M metagenome (GOLD analysis project Ga0208917, IMG submission 185500) | Aqueous microbial communities from the Delaware River and Bay under freshwater to marine salinity gradient to study organic matter... | ecosystem: Environmental > Aquatic > Marine > Coastal ...
TTTGAAGATATGGATAATCTTTGGTCTAAAAGTTTTGTTTCTCAAGGATATGATTTGAACCACGCATTTTATTGTGTTGCACAAAAGTAATAACACTTGGCTCCGTAGCTCAGTTGGATAGAGCAACAGCCTTCTAAGCTGTGGGTCGAGGGTTCGAATCCTTCCGGAGTCGCCATATGGGTGTAGTGTCAATGGTAGCACGACGGTCTCCAAAACCGGAAGTCGGGGTTCAAATCCTCGCACCTGTGCCAATTTATACTTTACAGCTACTTAAATTTATTATATTATATAAATATAAAATGAAATGAGGTTAATTACTATGGAATATTCTTTTGGCATACCTTTAAAAAAACCTGTGCTACAAAAGCAAGAAGCAGTCGACCAGACTGACAAAGAAGCTGAATACTATCGAAAAATGGTAATACAACTGAGTAACGAAATTGAACTACTAAAACATCAACTAAAAGAAGAAACAGAAGCGCGATATGCTGCTTATGCTCGTATTAAAGAATTAACAGAAAAAGATTAATTATATGCGGGCGTGGTGGAATAGGTAGACACACAGGACTTAAAATCCTGAGACTTTAAGTCGTGCGAGTTCGAGTCTCGCCGTCCGTACCAAACATGAGGATAGCATGAAATACAGATTTGAAGGGACAAATATTGAAATAGAGTTTGCTATTGATAATGGTAAACTTTTTGCTACTTTATTTCAAGAAGGCATACCTTCAAGCAGGGTATATATCGAAGGGGATGACTTAGCTATTGCAATGAAAAAATACTTTTTCAGAATGGGAGATACAACAGATGATGGGAAATGATTTTTGGGCAGATCTAGAAATTGATGCTTTTGAAAAGCAACTTGAGCTAGAAGCTATAGCAAAAACATTAATTGACCATTGGGGTAAAGAACTTACTGAAAACGATTTGCTTAAAATGAAAGCCTATACTGATTCTCAAGTTAATCTAGTCGAAACAGCTATTGCTAAAGCTGCTTTAGCATACTATTTAACACAAGACTACTCGCCAGAATTTATACATAAGTATCAATCGAGTCCTAAAAAATCTTGGATAACTCGAATATTTACTCCTGTAGTTCAATTGGTTAGAACCCACCGCTCATAACGGTGTTGTTGGGGGTTCGAGTCCCTCCGGGAGTACCAATAGGCCAGTAGTTTAATGGTAAAACACCCGCCTTATACGCGGCACAGTCTCCAGATTAGAGAGCGATTCTGGTTCGAATCCAGACTGGCCTACCAATTATTTCAATTAGTTCTTGCTTAACATTAAATTTTTTGATATTATTAAGAATAATCAAGGAGAGTTGAATGTATGCAGTTAAAAAAATAACTAATTCAGATTTTCAAGTTACTAACCTACAAGATGATCCAATCACCTACAATGTTACAAAAAATAATCGTGGTCACTATTCTTGTGATTGTAGAGGTTTTTATGTTCAAAAAGACAAAACACAGCATAAACATTGTTTGATGGTTAAAGCACTAGAAGAAATGGAAGATTATGACAGTTTTGTTATAGACAAAGACTGGAAGGTTGTCGATGCTTTTTCCTATAAAGAAATGCTCGATCAATTTGAAACTTTTATGGATGAAGTAATAGAGAAATAATATGTTAGCTAATCTGACTTCGTTAGACACTGACTGTGAACGAATAGACATTTTTACTGAACGAGAAGATGGTTTTTACGCTGATAAAATCATTCTTAATGTGATGTATAGGTCTCTTGTAGAGTATCAAAAAGTATGTGACACATTCCCGAATGATTTTACTTCTCAAGAAAATTGGGATATTTTAGTTGCTCAAATCATTGACGATTTGGATAGATACTTGTTCACAGACTTTTATGAAAGTGACGAAGCAGAAGTCTATGATAGAGAGAATCTTAGAGCATCTCTAAAACTCTATGCTGAATACTTCGATGAATTTTGGAATGATAGATGAGACAAGCAGGACTAAAACCGAAGAACCACAATAGTGGGGTATATTGGACAAGAGCTGCATCAGGAAACGGAAAACACGAAGAACAAGAATCAACTGTAAGTGACTTACTTTTATGGGCTATTGTGTTGCCTATATTTGTTGTTATCTTTCCGTTTATCTGGTTAAGCGAAAAACTAAAAAAATGACCTTAGAGTAATAGGCTTACTTTAAAATTTTCAAAAATTTGATTGGCTAACTCTAAATTTTTATTTATAATATTAAAATAATGAGAAGGCAGTTATGCCTAAGTCGCTGAATAAGATTCGGACAAAAATAGCACCTACTATAGCACTCTAGTTTTCACTAGAAGGAAATGCTCTCTGAACCTCAGAGAGAGCTGATAGACAATTACCAGATTTGGTGTCGTGATCAGCCCTTATTCTGTTGTTGAGGAATGGATAACCAACTTAAAAAAACCATCCGCAAAATTTCATGGGGAGTCCTGTAAGTAAGGAAAGCAAGATCCGCCAAAGATGTGTATTACAAAGGTAGTTCACTAGGCACTGTAAAATTAATCTTCGCTAGTACAGAAAGCAGTCTCCCCTTTGATTTTGAATTTGCATAGAAGTTTAAATTTTTATATAATATATTTATTGAATGAGAGAGTAGGCATCATCCTCTGGGCTACACAGTCTCCTTCGGGACACTAACAGCACAAGGTAAAACCAGTTAATGATGCAACGGAGTCACGGAATCGGTCTCAGCCTGTCTCTCTTGTCGTAATGAGCGCGACATAAAAGAAGAACTCATCGGGTTCCCGCCGTTACCGTGACGCTAGGCACGAGCGATACGAGACCTGAGCCGCAGTCCTTGAGCTTGCTCATAAAATATCGCCGTCTTGGACAGGTTTTGCAGTTACCTACATCAACGCGGTCGGCTCTGTGAGGGGCAGGGGAGCGACCTAAAAGTTCTCCCCCCAGTTTCTTGTGTGGGTAGCTCCCACATCGAAGTGTGACTGAATATTCCTGTGTCAGCGGGAAAAAGTAGACCTGGGGAGTAGTGCTCCTGCTCAACTAGCTAACAGGTTGTTGTGGCGAATGGTATACGAGATACTGACTAGTCGCTTGTGAGTAAAAAATATTCTCATCACTTCACTATATGGTGAAACCTCTACACCATGCCACTATGGGCGAATAGAGGAAGGTGCAACCTGTGTTTATTTACAGGCTCTGCCCAATTTAGAGTGGTAAGCAGTTATTACTAGTTTTACAAGCGCCACTCACTTGCTGCTTGAAGATCGTCTAATTAGCAAGACCTGAGACTTATGAACTCGGAAATGGAGTGCAAACCTCTCTCTTCAAGTAGTCCCTTGTCTCAGGGGCATGGCATGTTAAATCGGCCTAAAACTGAGAGTCGGGGCGGAACAACAGGGTGTATCCTGCCGCACGGTAGTTGGCGAGGTTGGTGGCGACTACCCTAGTTTTCCTTCACTACAACTAAATGTTCGTAGATGAGGGGCTGGTTTGATAAGTACCAGTTAACCCAAAACTTGTCGGGGATGTACTAAACTCATCCTGCCCGAAAATTGATGTTTAGTCTCGTTTGTTTGTGAGCGAGTTGGTAAGTCCCCTGTCGGGAGGGGCAATCACAAACTAGCACGCTCAGGAAACTGGGCGTGCTTTTTGTTTGACAAATGCTTAAAATTTTAATAAAATGAGTTCACTATGAAAGTATATATTAGCAATTATCCTACTTACAGATTTTATCACAACTGGTTATATAAACTTTTTGATTATCTTCCAGAACAAAAAAGAAAGGTACATATAGATCCTTGGGATACTTGGAGTATGGATCTTACCCTTGCTGAAATTATTGTTCCTATGCTAAAACAACTTAAAGCATCAACTCATAGTTATCCTAGTACTATGTCTGAAGAACAATGGGATGAGATTTTAGATAAAATGATCTGGTCATTTGAGCAAAAACTAATTGATTGGGAACAACAGTATGTGCTTCAAGAAGGTGAGATAGACTGGGATGCGGGAGAAGTAGACTCAGAAGGCAACAAAACTCTTGTCTGGTCTAAAGAGCATATCATTGATCGGGATGCAAGAAATGCTCATCAAGCACGAATGGATGAAGGTTTCGCACTATTTGGTAAACATTATGAATCACTCTGGGACTAGCCTTGAATGGTACGACTATGTAGTGATAGCTTATATAGCATACACAAGTACTATAAGCATTGCCTTTGGGGATGCTTTAGGTATTTTTATAAACTATTTACTTTGGCACGGTTATGTGCATTGGAGAATAAATTATGAGTAAAACAATTGGTATTGATTTAGGTACAACAAACTCTTGTGTTTCGGTATTTGAAAACGGGAGTGCAAAGATTATTGAAAATGCAGAGGGAGCTAGAACTACTCCATCTATTATTTCTTTTAGCGCGGATGAAGAAGTTGTTGGCGCTTCAGCAAAGCGTCAAGCAGTTACTAATGCAGAAAATACAATTCATGCAGTTAAAAGACTGATGGGCGTTAGGTATGACAGCGACACAGCAAAAAGCGTTAGAGAATCAGTTTCATATAGTATTATTAAATCAAGAAATGGAGATGCCTGGGTAAAAGCACTAGACGTAGAATACTCACCATCTCAAATCTCTTCAAAAATTTTACAAAAACTTAAAACAGACGCAGAAGCATATTTAGGGCAGTCAGTTGATAAAGCGGTTATTACTGTACCTGCATACTTTAATGATGCCCAACGTCAAGCAACTAAAGACGCAGGAAAAATTGCAGGTCTTGAAGTACTTCGTATTATTAACGAGCCTACTGCAGCGGCACTTGCATATGGACTAGATAAAAATGACAGCAGTACAATTGCAGTTTATGACTTAGGTGGAGGCACATTCGACGTTTCTATATTAGACATCGGAGATGGTATCATTGAAGTGCTTTCCACAAATGGAGACACATATTTAGGGGGTGAAGACTTCGATAATCGTTTGATAGACTACATTGCAGATGAGTTTATGAAAAACGAATCAATTGATCTCAGAAAAGATAACCTAGCACTTCAAAGAGTAAGAGAAGCGGCTGAAAAAGCTAAAATCGAATTGTCTTCCACCACACAAACTGAAGTAAATCTTCCTTTTGTTACAGCAGATGCTTCTGGTCCAAAACATCTTCAGGTTAAAATTACTCGTGCTAAGTTTGAATCTTTAGTACAAGATCTACTTGATAAGAGTATTGAGGCTTGTAAAAGAGCAATGAAAGATGCTAACCTTAATAAGGTAGATGAGGTTGTACTTGTAGGTGGAATGACTCGTATGCCGAAGGTTGCAGAGATTGTTGAAGCTTACTTTAAAACTGTACCAAATAAAGGTGTTAATCCTGATGAAGTAGTTTCCATTGGAGCAGCAATTCAAGCTGGAGTACTTAGCGGAGACGTAGACGATGTAGTTTTATTAGACGTAACACCTCTATCATTAGGTCTTGAGACACTTGGTGGTGTAATGACTCGTATTATTGATCGTAATACTACAATTCCAACTAAAAAATCTCAGACATTCTCTACGGCTGCTGACAATCAACCAGCGGTGAGTATTAAAGTGTATCAAGGTGAGCGAGAAATGGTAGCAGATAATAAACTACTTGGAGAGTTTATGTTATCAGGAATTGCTCCTGCACCGAAAGGCGTTCCACAAATTGAAGTAACCTTTGATATTGATGCAAACGGTATTGTTAATGTTAGTGCGCGAGATCAGGCAACTGGCAAAGAACAAAAGATCTCTATTAAGTCAGATGGGGGATTGAGCGATGCAGAGATTGATCGTATGATAGATGAGGCAGAAGCAAATAAAGAAGCTGATGCAGCACGTCGTCGCGAAGTCGACTTACGCAATGCGGCTGAATCAGCAGTTCACTCTGCACAATCTATGCTGAAAGAGTTCTCAGAAGAAATCACTGATGAAGAACGAATTGAAATCGAATCTTTGATTGAAAAAATCAATGAGGCAGATACAGATGCTCTTGAAAATCTACTCAATGAACTTCAAGATGCTCAGATGAAAGTAGGATCTCGTATGTATGCAAGAAATCCTGATGCTGATATAGTAGACGAGCAAGAAGTTGCTTAAAAGTCTTTTAATACTAATGTCTTTTTGGGCAGTTGTAGGTTTGCTGTATTCTATATATTATGTAAGTTAGAAAGGTAACTTTATGTTTAATGATGGTGGCTTCTATGTAGAAGTAAATGGGCATAAAATATATGGGTATTCTAGGTATATCCAATTTTATGGTGAAATAGTTGCAAACTCTATGGATGAGGATGTTTTCGTAGAAGTTGGTAGTTTTTTAGGACAATCTACTTCAGCAATGGGAAAATTCATCAAAGATAGTAAAAAGTGCATTGAGTTTAATGCAGTTGATATCTTTGACCTATCAGATTTTAGTGACGCACCTCATTATGAGGTTATTGAGGCGCATGGTGGTGACTTTCTAGAAGCCTTTAAATCTAACTTGCGTGAGGCAGGAGTTGAGGATCAAGTTAAAATACATAAGATGACCTCTATCGACGCTGCAGAGCAGTTTGAGGATAGAAGTGTTTCTTTTGTTATGATTGATGCATCTCACGCTTATCAAGATGTGATTGACGACATCAAAGCCTGGTACCCTAAAGTTAAACTTGGTGGGATTATATCTGGTGACGACTTTGATTTTGACGAAGTTAAACAGGCAGTTTTTGATGTATGCGGTGAAAAGATTAATGTCTATCCGAATACAACTTGGTGGTTTAGAAAACAGTATGAGACTTTAGATGAACAAAAAAATTCTTAAACGCATTAAAGAATGGTTTATAGGTGAACCACAACCAAACTACTTAAGAGGTAGTAAGGAAAAACCTAAATTTTTTAATGCTCAACACGAAAAAGCAATGAAGGCACAGATAAATGGCAAAAAAGAACAAAATAAATAAAGTATGGATGGTTCCTGAAGAAGAAAACAAGGTTGGTAAGTCTTATTCTTATCACTTTGTTCATGCAAAAACTCTTAATCAAATTAGAAATGGGGTTAAACTTCGCATGAAAAGGTATAACCCAGCTAAAAGACAACATGAGTACTTTGTAGAGAGACGAATGCCTCCTCACTCTAAATGATTTTTATCAAGGTATATTATATAAATGAGCAAAAATAGACCAATTACTGCTTTTAAGGGGATTTTTGAAGAAAAACTAAAACGAATGAAAAACTCTCTTAAAGAAGAGTTAAAAAAAGCAAAGACTGATAGAAGAAAAGAATGGTTAAAATCAGAATTAAGAGAAGCTAAAGGCTTAAGGAATACTCTTCGTGAAATGACAGAAGAAAAAATATGCCCTCATTGTGGAGGTAAACTATGAGAGTAGGAATTACTTTTGGCGCTTTTGATTTACTACACGCAGGTCATGTATTAATGTTGCAAGAGGCAAAAGAACACTGTGACTATATGATAGTAGGACTACAAACAGATCCTACTATTGACAGACCAGACAAAAATAAACCAGTACAATCGGTAGTTGAAAGATACATTCAGTTGTCTTCAGTTACCTATGTAGACGAAATTATTCCATATGAAACAGAAAAAGATGTTAAAGACATCTTGAACTCTGTTAAAATTGATGTTAGAATCATAGGATCAGATTATATTGGAAAAGACTTTACTGGTAAAAATATTTGTGTAAATCGAGGAATCGAAATACACTATAATAAAAGAGACCATGCATTCAGTTCTTCTGAGTTACGAAATCGCATTAATGGGAGATAATCATGAAATTTTTAAATCAATGTATTGTTACTTTACTAGTATCTTCAGCAGTTGGCTTTACTAGTAGTCTAGCTTTTGCAGAGTCATATACTGTACAAGGAGTTGTTACCAGTTCTACTCCTAAATATAAACTGGTTAATATACAAAATCCTGTAAATACTTGTGAGATGGTACAAGTACCAATCTACGGAACTGCTGAACAAGAAGGTGGCGATATTATTGGTAGCCTTATCATCGGTAGTTTAATTGGTGGTGCCATTGGTAATAATGTTAGCGATGCTGACGGTGCAGGAGCTGCAGGTGCAGTTCTTGGAGGCATTATTGGAGCAAATGAAGCCACAAAAAAGAAATCAACCAATAACAATATTATTGGTTATAGAGAACAAGAAAAATGTAAAACTACTTGGATAAACTCTCAAGAAGAGCATCTTTCTCATTATTCAGTTGAATATGAAGTTCTAGGCTTAAAAGGAACTAAGATCACTCGCTCTGATGTTCCCGTTGGATCTAAAATTCCAGTCGTAGTATCAATCAAATCTAATTAATTAATAGTTTGACATCTACTTAAAAATATTATACTATTATTTATAAATGAAATTTGGAGGATCAAATGGCGAAGAAAAAAGGTGGTAAGTCTAGCGGTTATCGGTCTCAAGGTCTTGTACCTACAGTCAAACGAGCAATTAAAAACGCATCTCGTAGAGACTATATGTTGTCTTCAGCACGAAATGATAATCAACTAAAGGCTCATACTCTTGGTAAGCGTGTCATGCTTACAATTCAAAATCCAGATAAAAATAACACGCGTGAGCGTTTTATTCGTGTGCCTTCTACTGAAGTGTGGAAAGCAGTCAGAACTAAGTAGAGGGGAAAAACCCCTCTACCTACCTAGGTGAAACATAATGGAACTAATAATTCAACTGAAAGACTTACTTTTTTTAGTTCTCCTTGGCGTAGCAGTTTATATTAGTTATAGACAAGGCGCTAAAGCAGGATTAGAAGCAGGAATTGATGGAACACTCCAAATGATCGAAGATCGTGGATTTATTAAAGTGATTGAATTAGAGGATGGAGAAGTCCATATTTTAAGGAATGAAGGATAGATCGAAAATATCTACACTTTGGGAAAAATTAGAAGAGCGTTTCTTTAATAAGACATATCAAAGTAGACGGAGAACTAAGATTAGAGGTAATAAACTTAGAGATAAGAAAAAACGCTTTAAGTCTACTTGGATTCATCGAGACCAATGAAATATTTTTTAATTGATATTGAAAAGCAGTGCATTGTGAAAGCCTATGGAACATATGATGATGTGTTTTATGATTGGGGCATTGTAACAAAAGGACAAGATAAGACTACTTATGTTATCTGCTCGGAACAAGATTTAGTAAAAATTGCTATGGACAAAAAGAATGATCCTATAGCCGTATGATAAATTTTATAAATTTCACAAAACTGTAACATTTCTGTGCTATACTTACTAGAATAAGAGAAGATTCTCTTATTCTTTTTTTTTACATAAGGAGAAATTACAATGGAACTTGTAACTCTTTGGATGGCAGTAGGTTTTTTATTTGCTGCTTATTCAGTTATAGCAAACGATTCAGTACAAACTCTCGGTACATGGATCGCATCAAACAATGAGAGATTTAATTGGAAAGTTATGTGGGGGGCTGCTTCGGCTGTACTCTTATATACGATCTGGTATGGCTGGTATATGTATGGTGGAGACATTTCATACGGCAGACTTAACAAAATTCCATTCCAAGAAATACAATGGTATCACGCATTAGCACCTGGTCTACTACTTCTTCTTACAAGAATTGGCGTGCCAGTTTCAACATCATTTTTAGTATTATCAGCATTTGCTTCAACATTTGTATTAGAAAAAATGCTAATGAAATCTATGATGGGGTATGCAGTTGCAGCTGTAGCAGCATATGTTATTTGGGTTGTTGTTAGTCGTTGGTTAGATGAAGCAAAACCTGTTAAAGAAGAGCATAAAGTCTTTTGGCGAGTTGGACAATGGATAACTACTGGTTTTCTATGGTTCACTTGGTTATCACACGATATAGCAAATATTGCTGTGTTTTTACCAAGAACTGTACCAGTTGATTTAATGTTTGTCATTAGTGCAGTCTTTGTTGGTGGTCTTTGGTGGATGTTTAAAGAAGGTGGCGGTAAAATACAAAACATCGTTCTTGAAAAACATAACACTCGTTATGTACGCAGTGCAACAATTATCGATGCTGTGTATTGGCTTATTCTTTTCTTCTTCAAAGAACTCAATGATATACCAATGAGTACAACATGGGTGTTTGTTGGTCTACTTTGTGGTAGAGAATTGGCAATGGCAACTGTTACAGGAAAAGAAAAATTTAAAGTTGTATTTCCGCTTATTGGTAAAGACTTCTTGAAAATGATGGTTGGACTTGCCGCATCAGTAGGTGTAGTGCTTACAATTCATTATATTATCGTTCCCAACGGTTTATAGAACTTTTTTACTAAAGACAAACTTTAAATTTAGGCAAGAATCTTCTGGACTCTTGCCTATTTTTTTGTTATAGTATATACATAATCAATGGAGGAACAAGTGAAGTTCGAGCAAATGTCACAGTTTGAAGACCTTGGTCTTCATTATATCGCCCTTTGTGAAAAAGAAGTCTGCAAGATGACGGACCTTTCCAAGTTTAAATTATCATATCACAAGTTTGATTGGTCAGCACGCAGGCGTTCTTCACGAGGTGGGTGGTATCCCAGTCAAGGTGGTGCAGGTATCAACCTCGCGATGCATCACACTTGTGGGGCTCATCTAAAAAACCGCAGACCTGAAGATCCTTTTCGGGTTTATGAATATAAATCTTTCGATGCAGATCCTGTTATCGGAGGATTTATCACAACCTCTCATGAACACTATCTTGCTATGGTTGTAGCACATGAAGTGGCTCATGCAGCACAATACTTTCGTAAATATGCAATAAAAAAATCAGCTGGTAACCCCCATGGACATATTTGGAAACAGATATATCGTCATTTGCGGGAAACAGTTGTTAATCCTCTCTTGCCAGATCAAGAAAAAATGTCTATAATCTATGAAGATTATAAAAAAGCACTTATCAGCAATAAGAAAAAAGATGAAATTGACTGGATTGCTGTTCACGCTCAACTAGAAACTTTGATGAACGAAAAGAGGAGAGGTCGTCGTGCCGCGAGTCCGCCGCAAAACTAAAGCAGAACTACAAGCTGAACATGATGCTTTCCTTCGTCGTATGGGTTATCGTAAAAATCCAAAGAATACGAGGGTAAATTCTTTTCCTGACTACAAAGCTGGGATGCGTGAAACAGCACCTACTTCAGACCGTGTAGTTGCTATTGACTATGGGTCAAAACTAACACCAGAACAAAAACTTGCTACTAGTGCAAACTATACTATTGGGCAAGCATATAACAAAGGGGGGCTAGTTGTTCTCTCGAAGAGAGAAGCGGCTGATGCGGCTACAGGAAAGAGGAGAGTATAATGAAAGATCTTGATGAATTTCAACTATGCGAAAAGCGTATTGATGATTGTTTTCGTGCTGCATCTTTAGCCAATGACTCAGAAATGAGAGAGTTTTGGATAAATACTGCAATGGCACTAATGCGTAAATTGAATAGATCATGGGTTCGAGAAGGAGATAGTTTATATGAGCAAAGTTAGTCAGTGGGTAATGGAAATGGAAGAGTGTGTCATGCAGAGTATTGAGCTGCATGGTATTCATGTATCTGAAGAAGACACACTAGACTATGTTAGAGAAGTTATGGATATTGTAGACGAGCACTATGTTCGTGCTTATCATCAAAAACTATTAAACCCTTCTAATGGGAAATATCTTCACTAGGAGAATATAATGTTCAAAGGATTATTTAATTGGCATACCCTTCCAAGATATAAGTATAGAGAATACGAGTATGTACCCGATGTGGAAGAGTATGATGACAATAGAAAAATCTGGCATGTTGTCTATTACAAAGGTCAAGAACTGCCATTCAAAGAGCAGCCTAAGTGGTCACCATATGAGTGGCCTGAAAAAGATGAGTTTGAACACTGGGTAGATGAAAACTATCCAGAATAAGACTTGCTTGTTGCTGCAAATTTTGATAATATTATAATTATTGATGATTTACAGGAGATAGAGATGCCAAATTGGTGTAATAACAGCTTAACTCTCATTGCAGCAACTAAAGAGGATGCAGATAATCTGTATGCTCATCTTAACCACATTACAAAACCGAATGATTCAAACTCAGATGCTTCGTTTTTTGGGTTTTTCCTTCCAGAGCCAGACTATGAGGATGGAGACGAAGAAGATGCGATGCCAGGCTGGTACTGGTGGCGAGTCAATAACTGGGGTACAAAATGGGATGCTTCCATTCATGATGTAGACTGGGTAGATGACAAAACTGTAAATATTATGTTTGATACTGCTTGGTCTCCGCCTACTGGTATTTTTCAAGCAATGATGGATCAAGGTTGGGGAGTAGATGCCCGCTACTATGAGCCTGGCATGTGTTTTACTGGTTCTTGGATTGATGGTGACGAAGAATATTATGAGTATGCTCATTGTGAGACTCCAGCTGAAATTCGTGAGCTAGTAGGTGAAGATCTAGATGATTGGTTTGGCATTTCTGAATGGTTAGAAACTATGTTAGAAGAAGAATCAGAAACAGAAAGTTCTGACGGATTTGATGAGTCAGATTCTCACTCAGGTGTAGAGGACTTTAGAAAAGGTAATCTAGCCTTCTAGGAGAAATATTATGATTAAAGCAAGTGTTATGGCGTTGATGCTTTTTTCAGCGAGCGTAGCACTTGCTGAAGATAATAAAATCTCAAAGCCAGTTTTTTGTTACAATACTGAAAGTTTAGAAAACTTAATAAAGCAACATGGTGAGATTCCATTTATAAAATATCTTGATCCTATAGTTGGATTAAATGTTAGCATAACTCTTAATCCAGATACAGGATCACTAACTATTTATGAATCTCACCCTGAAGAACCTGAAATATCTTGTGTTATATCTTCAGGTGAAAACTCATTTGTATTTAAACCAATTTTACGCTATATATTAAGAGAAGAGGTAGCAACATGACAATTAAATTTAGACCACTACATGATCGTGTAATGGTAGAAATGAATGATCCAGAAGAGATCACTGAATCAGGTATTATTATTCCTGACTCTGCTAAAGAAAAGCCGCAGGAAGGTGTAGTTGTAGCAGTAGGCACTGATGACAACATTGATGTTGCTGTTGGAGACTCAATTCTTTTTGGTAAGTGGAGTGGCACACCTATTAAGGTTGATGGAAATGAATACCTAATTATTAAAGAATCAGAAATTATGGGCGTATTATAGGAGATAAAGATGCAAATTATTATGAGCCTTGAAACAGATTGGGACGAAACAGACAATAAGTCTATGACAGATCAACATCCTTCAGTAAATATTAATGTTCGTGTGAACAGCGATAATTTTCCAACTCGTGCAGAGCTAGATTCAATGTATGAAAAGTTTGCTGCTGCAATTGGAGCAAAAGCTGGAGCCCCAAAAGTTCGTGAGCTAGGTAGTTCATCTTGATTATTTTAGCTTTTGTATCAGCACTCTGGTTTCATGATAATGCAGAGTTCGTAGCGTTAGCAAACCGTGAACCTTGTCATTGGGAAAATGAAGGGTGGCACGAAGTAGATGGTAACCCAAAACATCATCTACTTATAAATGAAACTCATGCAATCTGGACTCAGAGGTGTAAATGACAAAACTATTTTTAAAAGCACTTAGTCGCAATGTTTTATATGTCTTAGTTATCTGGGGCATGATATACTCTTTTATGGCAGTAAGTAGTAAATATCTTGGTAACGAACTATATGGTTTAATTACTTTTTTAGGACTACTTTTAGCCTATTGGATTACTAACGCTTCTTGGCATCAAGCCAAAAGTGAGGTCGGTAATGAGTAAGGCACACGATCTAAAACAACTACAAACCTGGGCACGAGAAAATCGAGTTGGTAAGTGGATGTACGCTCATGATGTGCAAGACGAAAAACCTCGATCAAAAGCTGCACCTCGTAAAAATAATCAAAATAGAAATAAAACTAGAAAACCAAGAGGAAACAGATGAAACGCGCATTTGTTACTGGGGTAACTGGTCAAGATGGTGGCTATCTTGCAGAACTACTACTTGATGCTGGTTACGAAGTTCACTCTATTAAAAGACGCACTGCGGCAGATTTTATGCACCGCATTGCTCATATTCAGTATAATCCAAACTTTCATCTTCACTATGGAGATTTAACAGATACTGGCTGTTTAATGAAACTATTTCAACAGTATGAGTTTGATGAGGTATACAACCTTGCTGCTCAAAGTCATGTTCGTGTATCTTTTGATATTCCAGAATATACAGCTGATGTAGATGCACTCGGTACTGTTAGACTACTTGAATGTATTCGCTCACTTGGAATGACAAAACATACACGATTTTATCAAGCAAGCACCTCAGAACTATATGGTCTAGTTCAGGAAACGCCACAAACAGAATCAACACCTTTTTATCCTCGATCTCCGTATGGAGTTGCAAAACTGTACTCTTACTGGATTGTGCGTAATTATCGTGAATCATATGGACTACACGGTTCAAATGGCATACTTTTTAATCATGAATCTCCTTGGCGAGGTCGTGAGTTTGTAACACAAAAGATTTGCCGTGGTGTAGTAGATATTGATGCTGATCGTTTGGACTGCTTAGAACTAGGCAATCTAGATGCTCAGAGAGATTGGGGTCATGCCAAAGACTATGTTCGTGGCATGTATCAAATGGTTCAAGCAGATGAACCAGATGATTATGTACTCGCCACAGGCGAGTTGCACTCTGTGCGGGAATTTGTAGAGCGTGCTTTCTCTTATATTGGTTATAATATTACTTGGGTAGGCGAAGGTATACACGAGATCGGTATTAGTCAAAATGGGGCAGAAATAGTTCGTATCAATCCAGAATTTTATCGCCCAGCAGAGGTAGAGTTGCTACTTGGCGATTCAACAAAAGCAAGAACAAAGCTAGGATGGAAACCAGAATACTCCTTTGATAACCTAGTAGATGAAATGATGAGTGCTGCTCTTAAATAAGCACTTGAACTTAAAGAGGCGTTGCTAAACGCCTCTTTTTTTGTTACTATAAATAATCATTGAAAAAAGGAGCGTGTCATGAGAAATAAACCAGGTCATGCAATTCGCACTGCGTCTTCACAACGCAGTCAAACTTACTCACCTAATCATTATCGTGAGTCTCTTGAAGAATCAGTAGACGCACAAATCAGTGAGTATGTAGAAGAACTTCGAGAATGGGAAAAATCAAAAGAAAAGATAAATTCAGTATTGAGGGGGCGAGAAAATGACGGTTAGTGTTAGTGTTACTACTATTGATCATTACTACTTTAACGCTGATTATGACACGCTGGACGATGCATGGTATGTCATCAATCATTATCTAGGAGACACATGGGATCACGGTAATGATTATGCTATAAACGCTTATGGAGATGTTCAAGTGTCAATCGAAGGCGCTACTTGGGACGAATACAAAGCAATGCCTAAAAAGGAAACAAAGGGAGTTGATTATGATTACTGATTATAATACTTGGATGAAAGAAGTTAACAAGCATCTTGTTCGTATCTGTGGTTTTACCTCAGATGATTTGCCTGATGCGCTGTGGGCTGATTATCATGACAGTGAACTTAGTCCTCTAGAGGCTATTGATTCAGCAATCTGGGATGCCTGGGACGATCAAGATGGTATGGTAGAACTCTATGACGCTTATATAGATCGTTTTGGAGTTGCTGTATGAGAGAAACATTTACTATACCAGAAGGATATGAGATGGCAGGAACTGAGTTTTCAATTTCAGACATTGAGGTTAATGATGCTCCCGATGGCTCAGGTGATGGCATCTTGACATATGAACTGTACTATGAAGATGATGTGGATGGTAATGAACTCAGCAAGATTGTGAATGAAGTAATTTTAGACGCATTAAAGAGGCAAGTTGATGCCACTAATGATTGATCCTCCTTCTGGATGGAAGTATGGTTTTCCTAAACCTCTTCCTGAAGAGGTTGAAAATGTTAAAGAGTGGTTATTAGAGCAGGGATATCCACAACGAGAAATTGATTTGTGCGGAAAACACTTCTATTATAGAACTTGGGAGCAAACAGATGAATAGCTACAATCCAGACAACTGGGTAGTTATCAAATGATATATTTAGATGTAGACGGAGTAATTGCCGACTTTGAGATAGGCATTCGTGCACTTGGTTGGACAGGATCACTCGTAGATCGTGAACCTGGATCACTAGAGCGTTTTATGGCGCATAACTACGAGTATATCTTTCGTACCGCGCCACCTACGAATAATATGCGGTTTTTTCAGCGTATGTATAAAGTTGAAAACTCTCTTGGCGACAATAACATGAAGATACTTACTGCAATGGGTTCTCATTATAAAGAGGAGCACATTGAAACAGTAAAAGAGAACAAAC
>Ga0208917_1000763_pt1 | contig 16194 bp, 17 predicted proteins | sample DEB08_DNA_10_FD_185500 | JGI IMG/M metagenome (GOLD analysis project Ga0208917, IMG submission 185500) | Aqueous microbial communities from the Delaware River and Bay under freshwater to marine salinity gradient to study organic matter... | ecosystem: Environmental > Aquatic > Marine > Coastal ...
ATCATCAAGTGTCAGCTTGAAGTCTCCTATAACTTGACTGAGTTTTACTGTGTTCTGGCTCATTGCTTAGCTTCCTCTTGAGATGCAGCCGCCTGGATGTTTTGATCCCGCAACCTCACACCGATTAGTTTTGCCACTTCGTACACTATCTCGGAGAAATAATCTTCTGGAAGATCGAAGTCTACTCCCGACGTAACTATATCTCCAGACGACGGAGAGAATATCTGAGGCGACGTAGGAGGGTTTCTGTAGTACGTAAGCGTAATGTTGTTTACTGTAGACGGAGACAGCTCGATCACATCTGTGATGAGGGCCGCAGGGAATGTCTCGCTGGGGGAAGACAGGTCGCTCGCGACGAGTCGGTTCATTCTCTCTACGTCGTAGATGAGGTCCACCCCTACTCCACCCTGCGTCTTGATGTTCACTACTTGCTTGCAGTCCTGAGGGATGACGAACACACCAGAGTCCTGCACGTACGAGTTCACTGGCTCTGCGTACAGATTCTTTATCGCGATGTATCTCCCGAGGTCTTCCTTTATTCCGTCACGCTCCGACAAACGCCTGGGCGTATCCCCTCCCCCCGTAGCCTTCCCGTTGGCAATAGCCAGCTCTCGGAACATCTCTCTTATGATGTTCGTCTGCGCTACGTCTGCGAACGAGTTAAACACCTCTGGGGTAATAAACCCCTTCTGCTCTTTGTTAGCGAGGTGCTTTAATGTATTATATACCCTTACAGCGTTTACCATAGCTACAAATATACAAAAGCCACCCGAAGGTGGCTTCTGCTTCATCAGCTCTGCATCAGGCTAGCTTGTCCAGCCTTTCCTCTATGTCCGAGAGCACAGGGGCTCCTTTCTCTGTCAGACAGTATCTTACCATTACGTCCATCGGATCCTGCCCCGCAGGCACAGAGACGATGAGCGAATTAGAATCGAACCAGAACGCCCCGTCGGCCTTCAGTTTGATGATCTGATAGTCCGCAGCCTGCTGGATGGACGCACGCGTCTGCACCTGCGGAGAATCGAATGCATCGATAAATTCGTTAGGCTTCTTCTTTGCGATCTGCAGAAGGTTGTATCGTATCTCCGAAACAGGAGAGTTTACATTCACTTTGAAGTAGATGGCGATAGGGAGAAGGTCGTTGATGTCTGTGTCGCGGACCAATGCAACCGCCTCCGTGAGCTTGAATTCTTTCTGCAGCTCCGCTTCGGCATCCTTGCGCTTGTCCACTTGCTTGAAGATGTTGCCTCCGTTAGCTTTGTTCCCTGGATGCTTATCCATGAATACGCGCAGGTTCGGCTTATCCTTCGGAACAAACAGTCTACCGTTGTCGAACACGACAGACTGCTTTACTGCGTTGTCGCTCTGTTCGTCGCGCCAGATAGACGGTTCGTTGGGGCAGTAACGCATCTCGCGCACTGTGTCCTTCTCCGAATCGTACACCGTAACTCCCTTTTGCGGGAGCATGAATACGACACCTCCGCCACGGATGATCTCGTATTCGGCGTGGTTTGTAACTTTTTCTTCGCGCTTGATGGTGCGCTTCTTCGTGGGTGCTGCAGGCTTTGCAGCTGCGGGACGTCCAGGGGTCCGCTTTGTCGTAGTTTCAGACATATTGAATTATTTTTTATAGAAATTAAAAAGGTCTCTTGCTAGGCGGATCGATTCATTCGTTCCGATATCTGCGTCTATTACACCGAATCTGGCAAAGCTTCCTGCAAAGCTTCCTGTCTCGATGTCTCCTGTAGTGCCGAGGCGCTCTATGACGAGATTTCCGTCGGTATGGAATGCGTCGGACTTTGTGTAGTGCGGATGTGAGTCTATAAATGCTATAATCTCCCCGTCTCTGTTGTGCACGAAGATGTTCCCTTCTTCGTCTCTGCGTATCACGTATACGTGCAGCCCTTCGAATTCGTAAGCAGTAGAATTAAGATCGGGTATAGACTCCGTAGGCGTGGCCGTGGCGGGAGCTCCTGTGTGGTCTGCGTGGCGCACGGACACGATTCTGTTAGATGATCTCACTTTCTCCGCAGGTCCGTCTTCTTTGTACTGCCCCGTAAATCCCAGAGTCTCTCCGTCTGCATCTCCGTACAGAGGCCCGTAGGCGCTTCCTTTGCTTATCACTACAGCATACACTGTGTACGCATTCTTTATAGAAAGAGTCGGTACAACGAAGTGGTCTGCCTCGGAGAGAAACGCAACCTTCGTAGAGCACGCAACAGAGGTCGTCACTGCAGGGTTTTTACACACAGGCGTACCGACATTGGAGTTAATGCTGTATGTATTTCCGCCCGTGCCTGCGTTATCCCAGGAGTTAATCTGCCCTCCGTCCGATACAGACGCCAGTCCTTCGTGGTTAAAGTCTACAATCGGTTGATTGTATGCGAAGTTCACTCCTGCAATCGTATTGGCCGCGACTGCGGCTGCGTCCCCGAAACTTCTCTCCCCCGTCTGCATGTTGATCGGGTTGGCTTTTACCTTCGGAGATATGTTGTGTACTACATCTGTCTTTACGTAGTCAGAGCTATATCCTCCCTTCAGTCCGTCGAATCTCATAAATCGCGCAACGTTCTTATCTGAAGAGATAAACTTCATTACGTCGTCCATGAGCTTGACTTCGTCTCCAGGCTCGCAGGCGATAGAGACAGAAGTCTTCTCTACGGCCTCTCCTGTGTACAAAGCGGTTTCTTGGTAGAGTGTCGCGTCGTCGAATGTAAGCTGCACCTCTCCGCGCGTAGCCGTCATAAACGACAGCTTGTCTACTGCAATCACGAAGACGTTCATGCCTATGCCTGTGTCGGACGCACGCACAGAGGCGGCATCGATCTGATTCTGTCGGAATAGGAAAAACTTCTTCATTGCATTTAAACTGACGCAAATATACTAAAAAAGAAAAAGGCCCCGCAGGGCCTATCTCAATAGGTTGGGCGCTGTTATGCAATAATGTACACCTCCATTGTAGGGGTTCCCGAAGTCCTGCGCACCATAAGCGTAGCCGTACCTCCAGCAGGTATGGTGGGGTTTGTTACATATGTGACACCTTCAGGCGTTCCTCCGTTAAGCGTTACGTCTTGATCTCCGTCGTTTACGTACAAGCACTTTGCTACTTCGTTGTCCGCCCAAAGCTCAAGGGTGTTTCGAAGATTTGTCGCGGTGTCGAATGTTATGGCTCCCGCCCCAGTATTAGATGTATGCACGACGATTCCGCCTCTAAATTCAGAAGCAGTGAGGGTGTGGTTTTGGGTGTCGACGTCTGTAACCGTCACGTTCCCTTGGATCAACTTTCCATTAATCTCGACCTTATCGTTAATGCTATCTCCCAAAGTAATGTCGCCGTACACGATTGATTCCGCAGAAGCGTCAGCGAATGAGCTAACGCTGGTTATATCTGGATGCAGATACTTTTTTGAGAAATCGTCTCCGAGAACTATTGTCGAATTCTTTCCATGATTTATTTCATGGACGATCGATTCCATTATAGGTCTTGGGTCAGAATCGCTAGTTCTAAGGAGAATAACATCCAGCGTGTCGGACTCGACCGCTTCCTTAAAGTATAGATATATGGAGTTTGAGCCAGTAGTCTCCATGCCGCACAACGTAGACACAGGCACAGTGACAGAGTTGTCTCTGTCTGAGCTGTCGTTGTTTATGTATATGAATTTTTTAGACGTATCCATGATTTCTTAACCTATATATATGCTTCCTGCATTAGTTATGTCTGGATGAATGTACTGTTTATTTGTATCATCGGCCACAACGATAAGGGAGTTTTTTCCGTATCTAATTTCGTCAGACACGGCCTGAATCACTTCGTTGACTTTGTCCGCATTAATATCTACTCCGATGTTTACTTCCTGGCCTATACCGCCTCTTACGTCTTTAAATATAAAGTCTATACCCGTACTACTGCTGTTTACCTTCATCTTTCTTAGAAGGGACACAGGCATTGCCCCGCAGTCGGTGAAGTTCGTAGCACCGCTGTTAAAATATAAAAATTTATGCATGTCAGTTATTTCTTGTAGCTGAGAGATATTCTCACCTAACTGTTATGTAAAAGGAAGAAGCAGGGAGCCGAAACCCCTTGTTTCTTATTCAAGAACGTCGAAATACAAGTACTTGATTAGTCAAAAATTCTGTATACGACGGTAATCTCAAATCTTCCATTGCCGTCCGTGGCGGGCGCCTGAGTAGTCGTAAGAGTGAAGTGAAGATCTCTTTCGTCGGTCACCATCTCGCCGCCGTTGTCGCTGACCGCAGCAACTGGTGCCTTGTAGTAAACTTTGTTTGCGCCAAGGGTGGTAAAGTTGGAGCTTTGAAAGTTGGCACTAGCAAAAACATCAGCCTCGCCTGGGGCATCACCCGCCTTAATTGCAATGTTTGAAGACACTGCCAGCTCGATAGCGTCGATGTTTCTAACGTACAAGGCGTGAATGCAGCTGTTTTTTGGCTGAGACATTGTGAATGTCGTGGCACCTGCCGCTGAGGGGAGCGCGTCGGTCACAATGAGCCTTTTTGATCCCAGAATAGAGCCTGGAACTTCGTGTCTAAATGTAGCCATTTTGTGTGTGTTTTAATGGTTTTAGAGAGGGGGGCCGATTACCCCCCTCCCCGTCCCTTACTTCAGATTTATTATTAAGCAGTTCCCTTGATGATAACGTGCTGGTTTGCTGCACGGGTGCACAAAGCGATCTCTGAGCGGTAGTGGAACGTTGCCACGTCCGCACCAGTGTCGCCGTTGTTGCTGTGCCCCATGACGCCGCCGCCAGTCACCCAGTGGTCGAGCTCGCGAGAGTATCCGTTCGCTTCTTTGTAGTACATGGCGAGTGCAGGAGCCTTCATGCCTGAGCGAGCGTCGGTGACGTTCGTCAAAGGAATCATTGCACCCTGCAGGTAGTTAGATGCACCCATGAGCGTAGGATCGTTCAAGAGCTTCCAGTCGTGCTTATGGAAGGTGTATCCGCCTCTCGTAAACGACTTAAAGCCGAGCTTCACAGCCATGTCCGCGTCGTTGTTAAACGCACCAAACTGGCCAGGCAAGCCTGCCGTGACAGACGTAGCGATGCCAGAAGCCAACATGTCGTCGACAGCGAGATCTTGCTTTCTGTTCAAGTACATAGCGTACTCGGATGGAGCACCCTGCTTATCGAGTTGCAGAATCAAGTCGTCGAACTCAGCGAAGCTGTCCATAGGGTTGGCGTTTGCGTTAGAAACGACAATACCTCTTTCTTCGACCGCAGAAACATATCCCTGAGAGCCTGCCGCTTCGGTATTGGTGCCTCCGAGCTTGGCGGTTGCTGCAATCGCATCAGAAGTGCCGTCAGAAGCACCGTCTCTGATTTCGCCGAAGAGCATCATCATTTCGCGACGATCTTCGAAGCGCTTACGTGCCTCCTGCTCGCCGTACATGAACCAGCGGTATTCGCCGCCGCCGAGATTCACCCAGCCGATGTTCGTGGCCTGCGAACCGTTAACTTGGTAACGGTCCTTGACGATCATAAATGGATTTCTGTACTTGATAACGTCTGCGTCCTGGAAATGAGAAGGCTGGTTAGTGCCCTGTCCGTACAGGTTTCCGATGTGAATCAAAGTGCCTCCGCCAGAAGTGTTAACTTCAGCCGTTCCAGAAGAGATTTCACCGTCCAAACGAACCAAGACGACAGAAGTACCTGCGGTTCTTGTTTTGACAATCAAACGAACGCCAGTGACAGAGTCCATGACGACGTCATTGACGTGCAACCCCTCTGCGTCAGTGGCGCTTGCGCCACAAATAGCGGCGTCATCGAGCACAACAGTTTCACTCGAAATAGTGCCGTCTGCGTAAGCGTAAGTCTTGTGACGACGGCCTGCCTCCCACCAATCGACTTGGTCAGAAGTGCCGCCAGCCTTGACAGCACCGACGAGGTTCAAGAATCCAGTGATGCCTTGGTCGCCGTAAGACTGAACCAAGTCGGGAAGGACGAAGTCCTTCGTAGTTTTCACGAGGTTATCGACCGTCGTGTAAGTTTCGGGCGTCAGCCTCAAGTCCGAGGGCGCCTTGTCCAGCGTAGTAGTCGCTGTTCCTCCTATAGTAGCCATAGTTTTTTAGTTTTTTTAGATGTTAAAGGTCAGGACATTAGAGTTCCTGTTCATGATGTTTTTAACCTGCTCTCCGAGCGGGTTAGAGTTTGCATCGCCCGTAGCGGGCTGTGCACTGCCTACGTTGGCTGCCGTGTTGACGAGTCCGCGCTGTCCGTCTCCCTTTCCTTTGTTGTACGCTGCACGTACAATCTGGTCGATGTTGTCGAGCACGGCCATCTGCGTGGCCAATCCGTCGTAGTCAAAGCTCCCGTCCTCTCTGAAGAAAGGATCGAAGAACTCATCGAGTCGGGCACCGTTGTTTATCATGTGCCGACGGTAATCATCGTTAAAGCCAAACTTGAGTTCGCTGCCGTCTCCGAGGTCAAACTCCAACCCCTCGACGGTACTAAACTCGTTGACCATATTGTTGATCCATTGCTGATCGAACAGAGGTTCTTCCGAAGAATCCATGTTTTGGACAGGTGTGGCGTACCGACTCCGAATCTCCTGGATGTCTTTACGCGCCTGCTCGGCATCGATCTTCATACGTAGGGCCGCGAGTCTCGCGGTCTCCTCTCCGTGCTTCTCAGCGTCTATTTTATATTCGTCTCTTACGAGCATGTCGATTTCTTGCGGAGCGAGGTTCGGGTAGGCCGCAGCCACGTTCACCTTGATCGCCGTCATATCGTCCATACCCTCTGGATTCAACGTCTGGTATCTGAACCAATCTTGAGGCGTACGTCCTGTCTCCTGGACGAAGCGGTTGATTGCGTCGACACTCTCGTTGATCTGAGGGGTCTGGAAATCCTCGAAAGAGTTGATTTCTCTACCCAGCTTCTGGCTCATGTAGCGCAAGACGTTCGCATCGAGGTCTTGAGGCTGTTCTTGCTCTTGCTGCTGGTACTGCGGGGTCTCGACTACTGCGTCGAATTCTGGCTCACTCTGTGGAGTCTCTACCTGCGCATCGAAACCTTCTTGTTGGGGAGTCGGTTCCGAAGAACTCTCTTCCTGGGTGGGTTCTGGGGCGGGTGTAGATTCCTGCTGTGTCTCTGCCTGCATGGCGGCTGCCAGATCCTGCGGGTTGTCGAAGACCTGTGCGGTGGGTGTGTTATTCTCTTCCATTTAATTTATTGTTTTCTGTTACGATACGTAGCACAGGAGGCCCGCACCCGTCACGGAAGTGAATCTCCCGTACACGGTGGCTCCAGGCTGTACGCTTATAGTTTGTGCCGTCGTAAGCAATTTGTATGCATCCGACTGGTACGTATAGATGCTGCCTATGCACGAAGCGTCAATGGCCGCAGCAGTCGGATTGTTTATGGCATACACGGCCTTACCGTTGTCGAACGACACGGCGTTAGAGCCCGACAGAACGTACACGTCTTTGGGTAGTGCGTCCGAAGGATGTGCCATTACTCGAAGATAACGAGGTACTCCACGGTCATGCCCGCAGCGGACGTGGTGATGTTGATGTCGTTAACTCCGTCCCATGGGAAGAACGTCCAATCGCCTCCGTAGAGCTTCCCGAGGTTGAGGTCGGTGCCCGCGCCTCCGTCGACAGTGACCAGAACCGTATCGGTCTTGGTTCCAGAGAGGTTCTTGATGTACACCTTCGTTGCCTGCGTGGCCGTAGCATAGTCGGCGGCAGAAAGAAGCGTGTTGGCTGCGGCAGAGGCATAGTACTTGCGTGCGACACCCGTGGTCTGCTGAAGACCCACCGTGGGGTCTGCCGCCTTCGTGAGAGTCGTGGTCGTGGTCAGAGCCAACGCGTCACCAGTCAGGTCGGAGCTAGAAATAGATACAGTAGCTGTGGTTGTAGCCATCTTTGATGTTGTTTAGTTTTTGCAAATATAGGAATTATATATAAGTCACCACTTTACTTTGTTCGCCCAGTACGCCGCACTAGTCGGTCCCTTTGCGATATTCTTGCGGTGACGGGCCTTGAAGCTCTTGCGCTTTGCCTTCATGCGTGCAGATTCGCCAGCCTTAGGCTTTCCTGCAGTAGACGCCCCGCGTTCTCCGAAACGGATGATTTTCACCTTACCCCCGTCTCTTACCGCAACGATGTGCGACTTCTTCCCGCTCGGAGACCTTTTGGGTTTATTCAGACCGCTGAGTCCGAAACGCTTAAGCTTTGCTTTTACATCCTGTGCCATGTCGCAAATATACTAAAACAAAGAAAGGGGCACGCGGCCCCTATCTCTTGCAGAGAACTAAGATTACTCTACTACCGTAGCCGTAGGAAAGGCGGCTGCGACAACAGCGTCCACCAACAGGTTGATGTCGGTTTCGGTAGCTCCCGCGTAGTTGACGTGTGCATGGTGCTTAAATACGCCTCCGTTCTCAATTACTTCGAGAGTGAGGTACACGTTTCCGTCTACGATCTGCAGGTTCTTTGCAGAGAAAATAGGGTTGAGCAAAGTGAACTCGTTAAAGCTATGTTCTCCAGAGATAGTCCACTTCTTGGTTGTAAAAGCGTAGGCCATTTTTAATTGTTGAATGATTACAGATGCAAATATATAAAATTAGACTACACTCCAGTCCTGCGAAGGAGAAAAGTACACATAGCCGCTTGCTCCGTCAAGCACATATCCAGCTACGCGAACAATGTCTCCTGTTCCAGACGGGGCGGTAGCGGTAAGCTCTCCCGTAGCCGTGGACACATACAAGACGGTTCCTTTTACAGCCGTACTAAATCCTGTATTTGTTCCGAGCTTTACTGCGCCCTCTGCAAGCATCTCTGAAGCCGCTCCCGCCGAAGTGCCTACGGCAAGAATGCCTGTGGACGTGCCTGCAGCGTCTGCATCCGCAAGGGTCCAACCAGACGAATTAAGCACGTATACGCTTCCTGCAGTAACAGACCCTACAGTGACTACATTTCTCAGAATCCTCGCGCCTCCGAGAAACTCTCCTGCAGCCACAGATCCAGAGAACCGCATCCACACGCTGACGGATTCGGGCCTTACGAAATAATCTGCATTTAGCGCAGACACACACGTAGCCCCAGACGTACCGATAGTGGTGCCTGTGGAATCCTTGATATTGGTGTACGTTACATCGTAGGCGATATATTTAGAGTCCGAGACTCTCTTTATCCTAACCTTGTCGGACGTACTACCTATCTCCGCAAGAAAGTCGCTGTCTATACTTCCTGTGTATACAGAACCTGTACCGAGCTCTATCTTGGCGATATTCTCTTTTGTCTTTACCGTGATCATTGTCCTCCTGCGTGTAATGAAACTTGAAAATTATTTATCTCGGCACTTACACCAGTGCCGTTCAATGTGTACGCATATGGCTCTATTTTGATGCTGTCTATTGTAGAGGCTCCCGCATCTTCTTCGTCATATATATTGCTAATTGGTATATTTATATCTGCCTGATACCATAGCGCCTGATTTAAGCCAGAGTCGCAGAGAAATAAAGGTCTTATTATCTCATAACTTTCTACAAGAAGAGTGCTTGAAGAATCATATACGGTTATTTTTGCTCCTGCAGCGACATATTCTCCATTTTCTTCTACGTCTACATATAGCAACGGAACCGCTTGCGTGGAGGCGTGAATTTTAATGTATTTGTTCGGGTATGCAGAAAGGTATGCGTTTGCGTTCGAGTTAAATATGATGCTGTTCGGTGTGGTCAGATTTGTGTTTATCGTCCCTGCATAGACCGTGCAGTCTGAAGAGTTAAACGAAAGATATGTTTCTGTGTGGTTTACATCTGTTGATGTTGTGGAATCAACAGTAACTCTAGGCTGAACAAAGATGTTTCCTGAACCTCCGTACTGAGTCAAAAATATAAGCAAGTCCGCTGCACCTACAGCGCCGTCGCCGTTGAGGTCTCCTAAAACTCCGTTTTGTTGAAATTGATCTTCGGTGCCAGCTCCCGAATCCACAATGTCGTTGACCCCAGAAAGAACTAGAGACGTTATAAACTCCTGGTACGTCAGTTCCTTTACCTCTTTTGTGCCTACATCTTTTATTAGTATAGAGTAGCTCGATTGGTTTCCGCCTATAGTTTCGCCCGTGACGTTTTCCGAATGACCTTTGATTGTCGTAGGATTGCTTCCAGCAGCGGAGTTTTGGACCGTAAGGTCTCCGTTAACCTTTGCGATATTGTTATCGAACTCACCGTAGATAAGCGGGGTGGTTGTTTGGTTGTTTGCGATGTACAGCTTGTTGCTACCTGTTTCGTTGTAGCCTGCCTTATTGCCTAAAAATACACTTCCAGAGCCAGTAGACGAATACCCAGCGTTATATCCGATTCCAACGTTTTCGTTTCCAAGAACATTTATAAGGGAAAACTTGCCGACAGCAACATTGTAGCTTCCTGCTATGTTTTCGTATAGAGATTGGCTTCCAAACGCCACATTGTCACTGCCAGTCTCATTAAGGCGAAGAGCGCTAACTCCGAATGCAGAGTTAGAATCACCTGAGTCATTGGCGTACAAAGACCACGATCCAGTCGCGGTGTTGTGCAGGCCTGCTTTATTACTATAAAGAGATTGATGGCCAACAGCGGTGTTGCCAGCCCCAGTAGTCAGAGAGTAAAGAGCTTCTCTACCTACAGCGACAGTGTTAGAGTAAGTTGATGCCCCTGAAACACCATATCCAGCCTCAAATCCAAGCAAGACGTTGTTGTTTCCAGTAGCATAGTGTCCAGAACCAGCCCCAACATATGTGGAATTTCCTCCTGCTGAAAAACGGCCAGCAGTATACCCAACCGCTACATCAGAATACCCAGCGTACTCTGCTGCTTTGTATCCTATTGCTGTGGCGCGGTTGTTTGAGGTTGGGTTAACAAGTGCCTGATACCCAATCGCAGTATTGTAGTTTCCAGTGGTAAGATTGGTTGCAGCCCGATAACCAACAGCAGTGTTTTCTGCCCCAGAAGTCAAGTCATACAGCGCTTGATAACCGACTGCGACTGTGTTGGAGTAGGCTGAAGTGGCGCTACCATACCCAGCCTCCATACCAAGCATAACGTTGTTATATCCAGTAGAGTAATATCCTGCGGCCCTTCCAAAGAAAGAGTTGTTATTTCCTGATGCATTAGTAAGTCCAGCCACATAGCCAACAGCAGTGTTGTTAGCCCCACTACTAGCGGCCATAGCAGTATTGCCAGAGCTGATCATGACGTTGTTACTACCGTCATTGATGTTTGCCAACCCGACTACATCGAGCTTTGCTGATGGGGTAGTAGTCCCGATACCGACGTTGCCACCATTAAAGTAACTGGCTCCGTTAGAATGCAGCTGATTCTTTATTACGTTAGCGGCGTTTTTAAACTGGAGCACATAATCTCCAGAGGAGGAATTTACTTGGAACTTAGTGTTGCCAGTGTTATTTTCTATTCTAAACGGTACCTGGGTTCCAGTTTGAGTTATTCCTGATATATGAAGATTAGAAGACGGTGTAGTAGTCCCGATACCTACGTTACCAGAGGAGTCTATGCGCATGGCTTCCGACGTGTTCGTCGTAAACGCCATAGAGCTGCTAGCGGTTCTGTATGTAATACCGCCTTCGTTATTGTCAGTGCTTGGCCCGAAGTAAAGACTGGCATTTTGAGCAGCTGGTGTCGTAAGATAAACAGATGTGGAACCAGCAGTGTTATATACTCTTGCCCCAGCGCCAGAGCCTTCTACGTCAAGAAGATAGTTTGGTGTAGTAGTCCCGATACCGACGTTGCCATCACCACTCCCTGGAACAAAGTAAATGCTTGTGCTTTCGCTTACCTGCTCCCAATAACCACCACCACCACCGAGCTCCACCTCTGTCCATTCGTCATTAGTTATACCTCCGCTAAGAGTATATAGCGTGGCATCGTCAATGACGTATACAAACATCCCCTCCGATCTTCTGTCGGAAGTAATAGCGTCTCTTTCTGTATTGTCTGCTACAGAGCGCATACCACCTCTACCGTAGATGTCTACGTGGGAAGCATACGTATCCGTAGTATCTGATGGGGCTATAAACCCGCCTATTGTTACTGAACCCTCAATAGCTGCCATATCAATCCACTGTAATGTTTAACGCCCCGTTAATCTGATTCTTACTCCTATAAACCTTATATGTTATAATCTCGCCATTTACCGTCTCTGTAATTGATTGATAGTTATACCCACTAGAGTCGGTGTTTGAGAAGTTTGCATCGTCGCTAGTAGTGGCCATGGGAACGTTTGTACCGTTGTCAAATTTAAAACCATTTGGAGCCGCTGGTGGCGTCCCAAGACCCGTAGGCCATGCGAAAAACTTATACACGCTAGTGCCAGAATCAAAGGCTCTAGTTCCTTTCCTATCTGCATCAAGAGTACTGTCAGAAAGGTTTGAAACAACAGACAGATATGAAGAACTGCTATTCCCCCAAAAGACCCTATATCTCCAGTATGAATAAGGACTGTAATCACTTATAGTGCTTCCGTTTGTATCTTGCCCCACAACCCTAAAAGAAACATATCCGTTGGCTACTGCTGAGGTTATAGGGGTTCCTGGAGTGTAAGTATACCCACCAGAAAAGTCACTCAAGCTTAGTCCGCTGTCGATAAGCGTTTGTGCTGGAGACTGTCCTCCTCCTCCAGTAGCCTTGTAAAGAGATAACGACCCACCTTCAACGTTTGATGAGTTGGTGGCGCTCAAATATATCGTGGCGCTAGCGATGTCATCACCAAACTCATATGTAGAACTAAGATTAGTAGTTACAGTAAGCACAGGATCTTGATATGGGTATAGAAGACCTGTAAACAACTGATCAAGAGTAGCGTCTGAAAAGGTGGTTCCGACAGGAAATGCCCCCACCTCTTCTGGCATAGCCGTAGCGTTGTTGTACAGAAATTCGTAACCTACAGATATATTCCCTTCTCCGTCGTCCGTCACACTTACGTCTCCGTCTCCAGATATTGTGACTGTGCCAGACATCCCGTTGAGCGTGTTTACCACGCCTTCGCCTTCGTACGCAGAACCTGGGTCCCCTTTAGGGCCCTTGGAGCTTACCGTTACATTTATCGGAGATGCCTGTGTCACGGCCACAGAAGTAGCCGTAGTCGTAAGGTTTACGGTGTTACCGTCGTTTAATACAACGCTTAGATTGTACTGATCCGATGTCGTTACAGATATAGGCATCGCGTTTATGCAGTAAGGCTGACATCTGGATTGATCTTAAACAGACCCTCAAGTATTGTGCGCACCTCCGATGTGTTGTCGTACTGTATATCGTACACATACACGCCTGGAGAAAGCGCCTTCATTGTTTCTGCGGCTACAGAGAAACTAACCTGTCCAGAGGCTGCGACGACGGCTTTTGTGATGCTCTCGTCTTCGAGGATAGTCTCTTCGTATACGTGCTGGTTGTTTATTCCTGCGACGCGGCCTCCTTCGATGCGCTTACTCTTTACCTCCATAGAAAAGGTATAGTCTGCGAGGCTTATGGGGGAGCCTGTGGAATCGGTCATCGTAATGGTCATATTGAACGAATCGCCTCTCTTACAGACGATATCCAACTTTTCTGCTATGTCTAGGTTTGCTGTAGCCATTATTCTTGTTCTTGTTGTTCCATCGCCTGTGCCTCGATCTGCTTATCCTGCCGCTGGTCTTTGTTTTGTTCCTTCATTACCTCGATCTTCTCTTTGAAGTTTTGATCGTCTTCGCGGAATCCGAGCGTAGCCTGTGCCTTGATCATCTCTATCTCTTTGCGCATCTCGTGCTTAGCCTGTTCGAGCTGTAGGTCGAGCTGGGCCCTGAGCTGCATCTCCTGCTGACGTATCTGCGCCTCCATCTGTATCTTCTGCTGCTCACCCTGCGCTGCGGCTTCTGCAGCCTGCTGCGCCTGTTGTGCCTGCTGTTGCGAATTCTGTGCGGCAGCCTCTTGCTGCTCCTTCATGCGGCGCTTTCTGCGTATCATAAGCAGGCGCTCTGCCTGGTTTACATCCTTCATGCCGCGCACAGCGATGGCGTCTTCGAGGTCGATCTGTCCCTGCTGTATGGCCATCTGGATGTTCTGTTCGAGGTATTCTTTGTCTTTCTCCTCCATCTCTTTCTGAACCGTCACCCCGAAGTTGTACATAGGCAGGTCTGCGAAAGAACTCAGCACCCCCATGTTCGACTCTCCGATGGCGTTCTCATAGATTTTGTAGAGGACCGAATCCGTAGGTATTATCTGCAGGCACTTTACGACATCCTGACACACACGCTTGTAGAGCATCATGGATGCATGCATCGTGTCGTGGATGGCGTTATTACCTTGCTGCAGAGCCAGTTGCTGCACCCCCACCAGAGCCTCCCCCTTAGGCGTAGTTCCGTCCATCTGCTCGTTAATCCCCGAAGTGTCGCGGATAAGCTGCAGGTAGTGATTGTACAACGAAATCATCTCGTTGATGTTCCGTATAGCGTTCGGTATCTGCTGTATCGGAGGTGCGGACGGAGCCCCGTCGGGGGTCTTGCTTCTGTAATAAAACACACCCGTCTGCTCGTAGATGTCGTGCAGCTCCAGAGGCTGCAGCTCCCCTCCCTTTCCGAGCTGGACGTTCTCCAATCCTTCGATGTCGATAATCAACCCGTCTGGCTTAGCCTTGGCGACAGCCTGCTGGATCTTGAGGTGCGTAAGCTGCAACATGTCGGCAAAGCCTATGCAGCTCTCCACCATAGACTTAGGCACCATGCGGCGGATGTTCGAGGCCACCACGGAGTAAGAGAGACGTGCGCGAGAGATGTCGTGCACGTTCTTGGGTACGTTCCGTGCAGGACCGTATCCTATGAGCTTGTCTGTGCCCACGATGAACTTTCCAGAATACACAGACTCTACCTCCATCTTATGAGGCTTGCGCTCGAATACAGAGTTCTTGCGCTCTTTGTATTCGTACCCCTTCATGTAGAAGTTTACGTTCCCGTACTGGTTCTCTTTCTCTTCGAAGTAGATGCAGTCGACAGACTTGAATTCGAAATCGAGCACATCCACCATGAAGTTGTCGTACCCGTACTCTGTGCGCTGCATCTTCTCGTCGTAGCGCGTCTTGGAGAAGTCTGCAGAGTCGTTCCCGTAAGAGTTCTTTACTTTCTGTGCGATCTCTTTGAAATCTTCTTCTTCGAGAGAGCCTCCAGATATACGCTTCAGCTCCCCGATAGAGATGCGCTTGATGTGTCCTGCGTAGATAAGATCCGTGAAGTTCGGGTCCTCGGTGTAGCTGTGCACAAAGTCCACAGGGTCTACGTACTCTACCTTGATGCCTTCGCTCGGATCGTTGTTCCGTTTTGTGACGGCCATACCCAGAGTCACGATGTCGTTGACACAGCGTCTGTACGTAGTGTCGTTAAAATCCGACCACTCCAGAGTCATGTTCGTGGCTATCTGCGCGGCTATCTCTGCATCGGTCTTGATGTTCGTATCGAGAAAGATCTCCGCCTCTTCGAGGCTCTCTGGGAGCTCTTCTGGATCGATGTCCAAAACCAGTCCTGTGTTGTTCTTGAGCTGCAGAAGTGCGTCGCGGTTCTCTACCTGCACCCTCACTTTATCCTTCATCTTGTTCTTCTCCGAAGAAGACAGAGGGTCGATGGATTCAAGGTTCGGGTACGGATCCTTAGAGAGAATCTTGTTTACAACCACCCGCACGAACTTAGGAAGAATCGGTACGGGGGTAAAGTCGAGGTTGAGCAAGCTACCGTCTCCCTTGTTCGGAGAAAGAGAGTTCAGAAGCTGCTTGTATATAGAGGTGTCCTGCGTGCCGTTAGAGTAATCTCTGTTACGCTCAAACACCTTATTTCTCTTACCGAGTAGCGACGTAGAGTCGCTCTGCTTCCCCCACTGAGAGTATATAGCTCTTGCGTACTGCAGGCCATACTTGTCCGAAGATTTAGTCTCACGGGGGGCTAGAGGATCTGGAAACGTCCCCTTTTTTGTTATATCGCCTGAAGTATACATTTTTGCAAATATAATAAATCATCCGATCGTCTTATATCGGCGGAAGAACACCTTGTCCGCGAAGTCCGATTTAGGCCTCTGTTTGACTTTCTGTGCCGCCAACAGAGCCAGCCCCGAACTTATCGTAAGGTCGAACTTTGTACGATCGTTGATTTTAAATCCTATCCAATCCTCTAACGTTCGGTTAAAATACATCTTTCCGTATTCTCCACTATCATAATTCTCTCC
>Ga0208917_1000764_pt1 | contig 16175 bp, 21 predicted proteins | sample DEB08_DNA_10_FD_185500 | JGI IMG/M metagenome (GOLD analysis project Ga0208917, IMG submission 185500) | Aqueous microbial communities from the Delaware River and Bay under freshwater to marine salinity gradient to study organic matter... | ecosystem: Environmental > Aquatic > Marine > Coastal ...
ATGACAGTCGATGAAGTCATTGCCATTAACAAAAACAAACCTGACTATTCTAAAGAAAAAGAATTAGCCAAAGCATGGGATGAACAAAGTGAACGTGTATCTAAAATGAAGGTGGCAAACGGATGAAACTAGACCTGAAAACATTATTACCTTATATCGTACTTCTTGTAACGATTGGTATGACTTGGGGTATGTTTTCAGAAAGACTCGATGCAGTCGAATCTAAAGTCGATGCTGTCACCCAAATGCAACAGGATATAGCAGTGATAAAAGAAAAAATTATGTGGATGGAAGCATATTTAATTAATAGGAGTAATTAATGGCAGAGTTAGATAAATTAGGTAACCCTATTCAGGAATATATAAATGTTCCTGAACAATACAGACAAGGTTTTGCCGACTATATGAAAGACAAAGGTCCTGTTATTGGGGGAGCGGCTATAACACCCGTACAATTACCTGATGGTAGTACAATACAATTTGGTGATACAGGAACTGCTGCAAGATTCAAAGAGTATTTAAACACTACAGGTCAAACAAATCAACAAACAACACAAACTTTAACTGACCCTTCTCAATATGTACAGGCTCAAGTCGGTGCTGCGGTTACTCAACCTACATTACCGACAGGTACGGCAGTAACTCCAGGTTTAGCATTACAACAAGTAACACCAAGTACATTACAAACAACTCCGGGATTAGAAGGACAGGTTCAAGCACCTACTCCGACACCTACTGTAGCACCTACAATTCCTACAGCAGAAGTACCCAGTGCCGCACAAATTCAACAGGCTCAGGTAACATCTGCTCCACAATATCAGGCAGTCACAGGTCAAGCTGTACCTCAAATGGTAGCAGAGACAGGTGTTGTCACACAACCGATGGTGGCCGCTCAACAAGACTTACAAGCCTTACCACCCGAAGCAACCGTTCAAGGTCAACTCGCTAATATTTCCCAAGCTATTCAACAATCAGTCGATGAGGGTAAACCTCTTCCTGCTTTTGCTCAAGGGGCAAAAAGACTAGTCGATGCCGCCATGCAACAGCGGGGTTTAAGTGCATCTAGTATTGCCGCTGAGGCTCTAGCGACAGGTGTATTACAATCATCTATTCCGATTGCACAAGCTGATGCTGACACATATAAACAAGCTGTATTTCAAAACTTAAATAACAGACAACAAGCGGCAGTCTTAAATGCTCAACAGTATTTCCAAATGGATATGCAGAACTTATCCAATAGACAACAAGCAAGTTTAACAAACATACAATTAAGACAACAGTCTTTGCTAACTGACCAAGCGGCAGAAAACGCATCATTACAATTTAATGCACAAAGTCAAGCACAAACTGACCAGTTCTTTGCAAGTCTACAATCCCAGATAAATACAAATAATGCATCAAGACAAGATGCCATGAATCAATATGCAGTATCTGAAACTAATAGAATATCTGCACAAAATGCACAAAATGCTATTGGTGTAGCAGAAGCTAATGCACAAAGAGAAGCAACAATCAATCAGTTCAATGCTCAATTACAAGACCAAAGAGAAAGATTTAATGTAGAAAATCAAAGATTGATTGACCAGTCTAATGTGACATGGAGACGACAAGTCAATACAGCAAACACGGCAAGTATTAATGCGGCCAACCAAGCAGACGCACAAAACTTATTAAACATTTCTAACTTTGCACTATCTGCATTATGGCAACAATGGAGAGATGAAGCGTCATGGGTAAACACTGCATCAGAAAATGCTAGAGATAGGGCCCATAACGTAGCAATGGCGGCCTTAGAAAGAGAAACAGAAATATCTTTATTAAATGAATCTTCAAAAGATGCATTGAATCAAATGATTGGAAGTATTGGATTCGATATAATCGGAAGCATACTGACAGGAGGAGGACAATAATATGTGGGGAACAATAGGAACAATAGTAGGTAATGCATTACTTAATAAAGGAAGTGCAACTCAAGCTACACAATTCGACCCTATAGAACAAATGGCATCAATAAAATCTGCTATTAATTTTAGTGATTTAATGATGGTTACAGAAAAACCTCAAGAAGCAGGACAAGTAGGGCAAGTGGCACAGTCTAATGTAGATGCTTTTGATAGTTTTTTAAATCAAACACTTAGTGAAATGATAAGAGGTTTACGAGCATAATGGCACTTAGAAGAACAAATCCTTTTGACGCACCAATTCCTGGGCAATCTTTAACAGATACACCAAAAAATTATCCTTGGGAAAATCCACCAAGATATGCAAAGGTAGAGGATGCAGGTTTACATATACTAAAAAAATTAACAACAGATAAAGCTGTCATGGAAAGAATAGCTTTTCTTTTAAAGACAGGTATCTCTGTTGAATCTTTAACTAAAACAGTTATATTTACTGGATTTGTAGAGGGTGCATTTACACCTGATGTAGGTTTATTATTAACACCAAGAGTTAGTAAGATGATATTTGCTATAGGTAAAGGTGCAGGTATTGAAAAAATTAATATTAATCCACCTAAGAAAAATAAAACAAAAGATTTAATTAATACTGTATTACAAAGTAAACTAGATGATTTAAAATTAAAGAAAAAAGACGTAGAAGACCTTGAAGAAATGGAAGAAGAATCAAAAGGTCTAATGTCTAGAGAGGAGAAAGAAGATGGGTCTGCTTAGTTCAAGAGGTTTTAGAAATATATTATTAGGTGCAGGTAGTCGCTACCAAGAACTTAGTAAAAATGCTTTAGAGATAGCTACAGAAGGTCAAAAGAATCTAAGAGAGATAGCACAAAATTTAGATACTGTAGAGAAGAAAGCAGTAAAAGCAATGAGAGTAGTGGAGCAACAAAGCGACCCTACATTTGCTACTTTCCTAAGCAACAAGGGAATTGAAACTTTAATGGAAATGGAAGATAAAGACCTTCTAGATTATAAAGAACAGTATGACCAGTTAAGCCCTAATGATTTAGTAAAGTTACAAGAACAAGATATGGTCGACTTAAAGAGAGAGTCAGGCCAATACTATACTGATGTTGCAGAAAATTTAAAGAAGTCTGTTAATATAGGAAATAATAGTGCAAATTTTTTATTAGACATTGACCCACGTTCTAAGAAGTTTAGAAAGAAGATAGAAGAAATTGGTACAACAGCACCTAGCTTTGAATTGGGTGAAGTTTCGACTGTACCCACAGAGACTTTAGGTTTCTATGGTGAAACATGGAATGATAGTACCTTAAAAGGGTTAGTAGATAGAGACTATATTGATGGAACAATTGAACAAGACTTATTTAATATAAATCTACAGAAACCTACACAAGATGAGATTGATGCAGAATATCAAAAGAGACTAAATAATGCATTAAGTGCTTGGAAGCAACAATCAGGAACAGTACAAAAAACAGAAACAGATTACCAAATAGAAACAGACGAACAGTTAGATGAAATTATAGGTTAAAAGTATGCCAACGATATCATATCAAACGTCTGATGGCAAGAACCTAGTTGTTAATACAGATAATTTATCACAAGAAAAAAAGGATAAATTAAAACTTTTTATTAAAGAAGATTTAGTAAAAAAGAGTAAACTAGAAAGTCAATCAGACATACAAAAAGATACAGCCTCAGGCGGTTCAACAAAAGAAGAACCTATAGGTTTTGTGGACTCCTTAAAAAATAATGCTTTAGCTTTAAAAAAAGGTTATCACGGGGTTTATGGACAACATCTGTTAGGAACATTAGCGAACATTCCCGGAATGTTTTTAAGTGATGAAGTAAAGGCAGGTGTTATACAAGACATAGAATCACAAGATAAGTTAGGTGATGATGAACCTAAAAGCACTATCAAAAATATGTATAAGGCTTTAAAAAAAGCTGAAAATACAGAACTCAAAAAAGCTGAAAAAATCGACAGCAAAATCCCCAACAACTTTTGGACTAAATTTTATGCAGGTGTAGGAGCGTCTCCTGGACTGATAGCAATGTATGGTGGGCCACAAGCCTTGGTATCTGCTATACCTAAACTAGCACCGTTTGCAGGTGCGATTGCTGTTGGTGGTATAGATGCATTATCAAAAGCTGATGAAGGTGTTGTAGAATCTCTGACTGCAGGTGCAAAAGGAGCAGTCTTAGGTAAGTATATGGATTTAGCCAGTAGTCTTGCACCATTAAGTAGAATAACTTCTTTAGGGGCATTGGGATATGGTTCTGCTGAAGGTGATTTAGAACAGAGATTAGCTAATGGTTTAACATTTGCAGCTTTGGGAGGTATTGGCCCTAGGTATGGTCAAAAAACATTCTTAGAAAGAGAAACTGCAAAGGTAGTAGAGAAAGCTAAACAATCAAAATTTGTAAGACAGTTTGAAAAAGATGTAGACGTAGTAAACAAAAACTTATCAGCATCCATAGACTCATACAATCTATTGGCCGATAAAAAATCTGCATTACAAAAAGACTTAGCTAAACTAGAAAAGGTATTAAAGAATAAGAATACCAAAGCAGATACAAGAATAAAAGCAGAACAAAGAATTGCTAATATAAAAACAGAGATAAGAAGTACAAGTGCATCTCAAGGTAAATTAAAAAAACAATTAGACATACTGGATGATTTCTTAGTACATAATCAAACTTTTGTAAACAGAGTTAATAGGGAAGGAACAGATTATAGAACACCTACTCAAGCTAAATTAGATGCAGTTAGATTAGACTACGAAACAAAAATTGTTAAGAATAAAAAGACAGGTGAAAAAGTTGAAGTAAAAGTTCCAAAACCTATCAGGGCATATAGTGATTTAAAAGATAGCCTTTTCATGAAAGTTAGAAAAGGAATACTACCAAAAGAATTTTTAAATGAATATCCTGTTTTTAAAAGATATGTCGATGAGTATAATCTATATCGTATTTCTGTAGAGGATATGGTACTTAAAGTACTAGACAATGCAAAGATAGTATCGACAAAAGGATTAACTGCTTTAAGAAAAGGTAAACTAGAACCTTCTGAAGGTGGTATGCTCGTTAGATTTAACAGATTATCAAGTAAAGAAAAAGAAGATTTAGTAACAAAAACTTTTGATATAGAAAGACAATACGAAATATGGTCTAGTACATCTAAGGATAAAAGGTCTAATAAATTTGATAAGGATGGTGTAGCTAGTAGAGACTATCTAAATGAACTCGGGTTTAGTAATGAACAAGTATTAGCTTATCGTGATGTAATGAATGGCTTTGAAACAATTCGTAAGTATTACAACTCTATGGCCAAACAATACGGTGGCTATAGAATTGCAGCACTAAGCAGAAGACCAAACTTTTTCCCTCATATTTTCACAGGAAATTATAGAGTGTATGTTTCTGTAAATAAAGAATTGATAGATGCACTACCAACAACTACAGAAGTCGGTGCAAAGTTATTAGCAGAAAGATTGAAGAAAAAAATACCTAACGCAGAAGTCAACTACAAATTGGTAGAAAGAAATAAAGGTAGTGACGATACTGTTGCGGCTTTCAGTAATGTACTACAACATCTAGAAAGAACAAAATCAAAAGACACTATAGTCAATGCTATTAAAAAAGAGTATGATGAAGTGTTTAGTAAAGCAGGATTTAATATACACAAACTTCCTAGAAAAAAGTTTAGTAACGTATCGGGTTTTCTAGGTACAAAAGCTGGAAGAGCAGGAGTAGATGACTATACTTTGGCTATAAAATTATACGTTGAAGGTGCAGTGAAAACAGCTAATGGATTTAGATTAAGAAATAATATAAGACAGTTTGCTCAAAGTAGAGTTAGACCCGATTCACGACAAACACTAGAAATGTTGTATCCTAAATCTACAAAAGCAGGAAAAGAATACGTAGAAAATGCTCTCGGGTTAAACGCTACTAAAATATCTTCTGCAGTAGAAGCAATTGAAAGGTCTATCTCTCCGTCATTTAAAGGTTTATATACAAAAACTGCAGCATTAGCTAACCATTTTTATTTACTACAACTAAACGCAAGATTTGCTATTGCTCAGGGATTACAACCTTATCAAATGATTCCTCCAAAACTTGCTCACTTATCTCAGTTAGCAGGTAAAGATAATGTGACTGCCTTATCGGATGCATATTTAACTGTAGCTTTAATGCAAAAACAATTAGTAGCACCTGATAAATTTTCACAGAAAATGATAGAAACTGCTGTAAGAAACAGAACTATTAATGATAACTTCTTGAGAGAATTTGCAGGTGAAGGATACTACAAGCAAGGAAAGTTTTCAGATGCAAGAGATGTTGCAACAAGAATTAAAAATATTACTTCTGGTCGAGCCTTAGCTTCTAATATTGAACAATACTCTAGACTTAATGCTGTATTAATGTTTGGACATCATCTAAAAAGACTAGGTGTGTCTGAAGAAAAAGCCATAGAACAGGCGTGGAGATTAGCAGATAAGTATATGGTTCGATATGATTTAGCTGAGCGACCTTTTATTTATCAACAATTAGGTACAGTAGGTAGAGCCGCAGGTTTATTTAAAACATTTATGCACAACTATCACGCTCAATTAATAGAAGCAATTAAAAATTCTAAGAGAGGGGATTCAGCACAACTGCTAGGAATGGTAGCTAGTAGTGCAGTAGTATCTGGACTTACCGGTGCATTGTTTGTAAAATCTGCAGACCAAGTAGTAGGTTGGACTAACAAATTAACTGATAGTAACATACCTACTTTGAGTATGTTTTTATTACAAGCAGGATTACCTGATTGGGCTATCTTTGGTGTACCTTCGAGTGTCACAGGACTAGACTTAACTGCGACTGTTGCCGCTCCAGATATAAATCCTTTGGACTTTATTAGTTTTCCAGGATATGACTTTGGTAAAGATATAGTTTTTGGTGGATTAACTTTAGCAGACTACTATTTAAATTATAATCTAGGTAAGCTAGTAACAAAAGATGAAAGTGCACTTTTCGGAATACCTCCTGCAACATCAGAGGTAAGAGATGCATGGAAAAAGCTAACACCTAATTCGCTACACGGTGCTATTGAACTATGGTTTGAAAAAAATTCTAAGAATCCTTTTTATACTAGTGACCAAAATGCTAAAATACAAAGACAACTAAAGGATTGGTTTGCTAGATTTATGTCTTCATACTCTTTAAGAGAAGCAATGACTACTAAACTTATTTATAACTACTCTGTTAGTGATAGAAATGCGGCTTTAACAAAAGATAAATTAGCTGATTTTATAGCAGAGAATTTATTTAAATTTGATTTTGAAGGTCCTATTGTTCCTGAGTGGGCGTATGAAGAGATTGTAAAATTAGGATATACACCAGAATCACTAATAGAATCAGTAAAGAGTAGAGTTAAAAATATGCAAACAACAGCTATACAGAAAATGCTCAAAGGTGGAATAAAAGACAAAAGAGAATTAGAAAAGATAAATACTTTTTTAGATAACTTAAACAGACTAGCAGGGGAGGAATAAAATGTTAGGGGGATTACCAGTAGAAATGATTACAATGCTAGGCTCTAGCTTACTTGGTGGAGTAATGTCCATTTGGGGCCAAAGTATTAAAGCAAAACAAGAAGAACAAAAGATGTTAATGGAACGTGCAAACTTCCAAATGAAATCCGTTGAGAGTGCAAGAACTTATGAGAACAAAGGATTCCAATGGACTAGAAGAATCATAGCTTTAACAGCAGTATTTTTTGTTATTGCATGGCCTAAGATAGTACCTGTACTTATGGATATTCCTGTCATCTTAACATGGACAGAATTTAAGCCAGGTTTTTTGTTTCTCATAGAGAAGAAAGAAGTATTAATGGACAGAGCATTTGCAGGTGTAGTGATTACACCTCTCGATACTCACCTTATGTCATCAATAGTGGGACTATACTTCGGTGGAAGTTTGGTGAAGAAGTAATGCCTTTAAATATTACAATACCCGTAAGAAAAAGACAACAACAGGAAGGTCCTGATATTCAGCTTAAAGAAAAACCTAGCTACCAACCTTTTTTAAAAGAACAAAAAGCAAAAAAGGTAGAGACTGAAAAAGCATTATACTTTATTGATAAAGATTTAAGTAAATCTCAAAAGAAAAATATCATAGAGTACCTAGACAAAGTAGCAGATATAGAAAGCAGTGGCGGTACAGATGTATATGCAAAAGATGCAGAGGGGATATTTCAGTTTAAAGTTTCAGACAAATCATTTGAAGACGCAAAAGATAGGTATATTAATCTAGCAAAAGATAAAACTCCAATGTGGGCTACTACAGCAAAAACTCCGATGGAACTAGACTGGGATTCTCAGAGAGCATTAACCGTTGTCAACATGATAATGAGAGACCCGTCTACTGAATCAAGAGAGTATCTTATGGATATAGCTAATAAAGGATATAAAGATAATAAAAATTCTTTTTACCTATGGAAAAAATTCCATCAAGCAGGAAGCCCTAACGTACAAGAAGACAGCAATGCGTTAAGAAAACTAGGTCTTAATATTAGTTTAAACGATTTATAAACCTTTGCATATCTTCCGATAGTTCTTCAAACTTAAACTTCGTTTCATTAGCTAGGCCTACAAGAATGTTGGAGTGTTGGAAGTCAGGATATTCTTCCTTGAGATGTTTATATAATAACTTAGAGTTTACAGTCTGTTCATCTATGACTAACTCAAAGTCTCTGTTAACTCCTAAAGAGTAAAAACCAATATCAATTTTAAAATCATACTTTCTTCTTATTAGATTCTTCCAATCTTTCATCCTTTCTCCCCTCTAATTTTAACATAATTTCCATAATTCTATACACTTCTCCATAGGGTTTGGTCCATAAATATTTTAAGACTTCCTGTCTTTGTTCTTCATTTATCAAATAGTTCTTCATTTCTTTTCCTCTCTTTTTCTAATTCAATCTTTTCTATTTCTGCATTGATGATGTTATATATATCATCAAAGAATACTTTAAGATTAGCGTAGGTTATTTCAAACACACTCTTCTCTTTAGCGTTTTTCATTTCAAATGCATCTAATGATACTAACAGTTTTCCTGTAAAAGGGTCTTTAATTACTCTCATAAAAGTATCTCCTTATCTACAATCCTTATCAAGTCTTTTTCCATTTCCATAATTTTATCTTCATAATAACCTAATGAACTAGAACGAGAATCTTCATCATCAAAATGTTTAGTAATATACTTTTCTAGTAAAGCTATCTTATTTGCAATCTTATATATAACATAATCTAATTTAGATTTCCAATCAATATCTGTTCTATCTACAATCATAGATTTATTTAAAATATCATTTAATGTATATTCTGTGTCAGCAAGAGGCCTATTATTTAATCTACCATCATATTCTATTTTATATTTTAAGTAAGCATATTTATCATATACACTATCTAACTTATTTAAATATTTAAAGTCTATATCATAAAAATATTTATCATCAAAAAATGTTTTTTCAGTCAGCATATTTTTTAATTAACCTTTGCAGATACCACTCTGCTTTCTTTAAATCTTCTAAACCATTCTTCCTTTTAAATCTAGTAACGTACTTAATCACATTACCTTGGAAATAATCCATGTTGTTTGATTCTATATAATCAGCAGTTTCAATTCCTTCTTTATAGTAAGACGGGTTAATATTATCCATAGTTTTCTACATCCAATAAATCTTTTAAAGGAACTAGCCAACCCCATGAAGTATTACTATCTCCCCCTGGAACAGAACGATACTTATTTTTTTCAAGAATCTTTTTTAATCTATCTGTCTCTAAAGAAATAGCAAAACAGAATTGTTTTCCTTTATATAAATTAATAGTCCAATACTTTGATTCTGTTGTATTTATCCCACTATCTTTCCCCCTGCTTTTATATTCACAAAAGTGATTACCACTCTTAATCCACTTGTCTATCTCGGACTTAACTTCTACATTGTCCCCTTTTAATATCTCACCAATTATTTTTTCCCCACTCTTACCTACCTCTAAGTCGTATCTAAAATCTGAATTATGTTTCATTAGTTTAACTTCTTTCTCCATTCACTTATATGTAATACATTATCATGACCATTAGTCTTGGTTTCTTTTTTCTTCTCTTCAATGTTCACTACACTTAAACCAATTTCATACACCATGTCAGGGTCATCCAAAGCTATTTGGCAAAGGCCCATAGCTACGGTATAGCACATGACTTTATCATCTGTATCTTGCTTATAGTTAGAATGTAAACCACAGGCAAACCTGTTATCACCATAAGGTTTAATGACAATAACAACACTGTCATCATCAATTGGTACTTTTTTCATCGACTATCTCCTTTGGATTATTTAATTCTACATACCAACTGAACTTAGGGTTTCTTGCTTTTGACTGTTGTTGGGGCAAGTATTGAATGTTATCACCCCAACATTTATATTTATACTCACAGAAAGAACACACAGTACCTAAAACTTTATTGCCTGTCGGCTTTTGGTAGAACATTTCTTCTACTAAATCAAAACATCTTTCAAAAGGCTCATCCTTCATTAAGGCTTTGATATTTTTATAAACAATATCCAACGCTTGTTTACGATACTGTTCATCTTCTTCAGGGGGACTGCTTAATAATAATTCACCTGTAGATTTATTAACTACAATCCAACCACCGAAAGGTTTGGCGGTGGCTTCTGAATACAGATACCCTTGGGATAAGTATCCGAAGACATCACCTTCTACAAACTTATCAAATCCACCGCCCTGTTCCCCAAACTTTTTCTCAAAGGCAAACGGTGATGCACTCTTGATGTCATAAACCTTATCATCTATAATGATATCGTATGTACCTTTTATGTCGAAGTATTCTGTTTCTAACTTCACATCACCTTGTAAACCATTAATGTTTGCCTTAACTGTTTTTAGTAACATCACCACAACGGCTTCAAGGATGTCACCAAATAAATTTCTTAACTTGTAATTATAATTGTCAAAGTTCTTTAATGAATCATCATTGAAATACTTCTTTTCCATTTGTAATTGGCATAGGGGTCTACCAATACTGGACATTCTAATTCTAAATTCTGTATCTCTTTTATCTGTGAATTGTTTTTCGACTGCCTTTCCACAGTCTTCTTTAAACTCTTTAAGAATCTGTTTAGGTATGGCGACAGGCTCGTTTTGAGCCTGTGCCAAAAATGATTTTACTTCTTCTAAGAAAGTCAAGCTGACATTTCCTCTAAAAGAATTTCATCATCTAAATCATCTGCTGTTGTGGATGCCTTATGTTTTCTTTTTAAGGCTTCAGCATACTCCCTCTTGACATAATCATTCTCACTTTTAATATGCTCTTTAAACATATTGAAGACTTTCTTATCTTCTTCTGAGAACTTCACATCTTTATTGGAGTCTTTTATCTTAGCTACAAAGTAAGTCACACTACCATTGGTATGTTTCTCTGTACCAAAAAATTCTAGTACAGTATTCAACATAATCTTATTTCTTTTGGATAGACTTTTTAATTGTTCCCCGATAGGTAGGAAGTTCACACCCCGTACTCGATACAAGGCGGGTTCATTAACCAAGGATGCTTCTTTCCCTTTAGAGTCTTTACCTTTGATAGTGACAAGACCAAACACATTTCTAAAACATGTAATCTTATCTTGCTCTATCTTATCGGCAATTTCAAGTCCGTCTCTCATCGACCTAGGTATGCTACCACAAGCCTCTGTACCATTGGTATCAGGCTTTGCATCAGTCCAACTAGTAAACATGACTGATTTGTAATTGTTTTCCTCATTCTCTTCATCATATTTTTTATACTGATATGTATTGAAGAAAGGTCTAAAGGACACCTTCTCAGCATAGATAACGCCATGCTGTTGAGAATCTACCTTAAACAATCCTCGTTTTATAAGATTGCCGTCAGCATCCTCGGAGTCATAGTTAATAGATAATCGTGACAGTATTGTACCGTCACCACCCCCTGAGTCAGTTTCTTGGCCTATCAAAGCCATTAACTTATCTTGGGATAAATTATCTATATCTGTCGTTAAGTCATTCGTCATATAATATTCTCCTATTATAGTTTTTATGTGCTAGTATACTATCATATATCTGTGGATAAGTCAAGCCAATTTTTACCTTTTTTTATTTCAAAGTCTAGTGGCACGTTTAACTCACAGTCATATCTTTGTAATAAAGAATCTTTAACATTAGTGAATCCTGTTTTGATAACACTAATCGCTTCATCAATCTCATCAGGATGAGCATCAAGGACCACAGAATCATGGACTGTATTGATGATAACACTTTTAAGATTCTTTTCTTTTAATAATTCCCATACATTAATACAGGCAATGGGAACAATGTCAGCCGTAGCAAATCCCTGAACAGGATAGTTCTTAATTGTTGTACCATTAGAGTAAACATATTTACCACTATACCTATCAATGTTTCGATACACATTAGGAAAGTAATATTCTCGACCACTCGGTAGTCTAACGATACTTGTCTTATAAGCCTTCTCTTGTAAATGAACATGCCACTTTGCAATATCTTTATACTTCTTTAAAAATTTCTCATAGTATTCCTTTTCTTTTTTCTTACCCATCATTCCACCATACAGAGGTTTAAATGTATGAGCCTTTGCATCTTGTCGTGAACATCCAATAATGTCTGCAGTGTATTGGTGAACATCAACACCATTCTTAATGTCTTCCATACCTTGTTTATCTTGGGCTAAGAAAACGGCAGTACGAAATTCTAGTTGGGCAAAGTCTACTTCAATAATCTGCCCACCTTCAAAGCGAGATTTAATTACTCGCTTCACAGGAAACTTATCACCCCTCGGCATATTCTGGAAGTTAGGTTTGGAAGACGATAACCTACCAGTTGTAGTAGTATACTGATTGTATGAGGGGTGTAAGATATTATTCGCTCTTGTGTTATCTCGGATACCTGTAACAAAAGTATTGAGGTATGTTTCAATCGCACTGTATCGAATAATACTATCGACAAAATCTTTTAATGCACCGTCTGATGTCGCACTAATTCTAGTTAAGGTTTCTTTGTCTGTTTTAAATCCACCTTGAGATGCGTCATTAACTGTTCTTGATTTATAATTAAATCCTGCGGGGGCTTGTGTTTGAATATATAACATCCCTTCCTTTTTACATTTAGGACAAATGTTTAACATCTTAGAAGGCTTACCGTCTTTATTCTGTTTTCGGATATAGCCAACACCACTACAAGTTCCACACTGTTGGGCAACCGTTTTGTATACTTGGTCAGTATGTTTGAGAACTAACTGTTGAAAATCTTTCTCTGATATTTTAGGTCTTCTCTTTTGCTTACCACTATTCTTATCCACACCAATATTAAATAATGTAGCCCAAGTATTTTTATCCTGAACTTTTCTAGAGTAGATAACTTTTGATAGGTCCTCTGTTGATGATAAGTTAATAGGCGTATCACCCATGAATTGTTGAATAACTCTGTTAATCTTACTCTTTAATTTGACATACTCTTCATTCAATTCTTTTTCCACAACATCAAGTTCTGTCAAATCAATATAGTTTCCATTACATTCCATATCAATTAAGACACGTAGAAAATCATTCATAAGATTCAGAGTAGGCTTTAAGATGTTATTCCCCGGCTGATTGAACAATCTTACTTGTGTAAGATATAGTTGTTTAGTAATAGCTACGTCTTGCTTACCATACTCTTCTAATTTTTCCATAGGAATTTCATCTACACCATAGCCACTGTCCATATAAGATGCTAGAATATCGGACTTAACACTTAAACCTCTTCTCTTACAGGATTCTTTTAAAGAGATAGATTTATTTTTGACACCTCTGTTCATCACATACTCAGCTAACATAGTATCATAAAGTTTGCCGTTATAAGTAAAGCCAAACTCATACATCCATGACATATCAAATTTTAAATTGTGGCCTACGACTAAAGTAGAATCATTTAAAATCTCTTGGATTCTTTTCTTACTCTCTTGTATTTTCTTCATGTCCTTCATATCTTTATGATAGAAGAAAAAATATTCATCATTAATTCCTACGCTAACAAGTCTATTGTCAGGATGAAAAGGTGTAGGGTCACCGTCTTTGGTGAATGTTGTTTCAACATCTAATACTGTAATCAAATTGTCTTCCTTTCTATATAATTGATTTATATTGTGATAGGGCAGGGATTAAGTGTAATTGGAATACAGGATGAGTTCCTGATAATTTATTTTTGGATATAGAGATTGTTCTTGTATTACCTTCATTAACATTCTCTTCATCTGTATCATTCTTTCCAATACCAACAATCAAATCAGCTTCCGCCGCCTTGCCTGTCTTAGAATTTTCCATAACATTAAAACTCAAATTTAATTTACCATGTCCTTCTGCTGAGGCTTGGGACATACCAATCACTAAACAGTTATGTCTTTTGGCTAACTCTCTCGCTTGTAAATAAATATCTCGTAGCTTCTCATGAGAAGAATTAAACTTACCTGTCACATTAACTTTGTCTAATTGGTCAATGATTAAGATGTCTACTTCATTATCTTTACAGTAAATATCTAAGTCTTCCATAGTCATACCTACTTTGTCATGAGTAAAGATTCTAGATTTAATTTTATTCCACTGTTCCTCTGCTAATTTTCTACTCCCATTGTACACCTCTCTTCTTGTAATATCACTACAAGCATTAATCATTCTCATCTGTGTACGTTTTGCAGGTTCTTCGTTGATGAAGGAATGGCAGTTATGTCCTTGCCATGCAAAGCCATTTTGTTTAGCAACCAAGCTAACCCAAAAGGCAGTCTTCCCTGTCTCAGGTCTAGCGAACACAACCATAAAGTTACCTCGACCAATACCCCCTGTGGAATTTTGAAGTTCATCAATGTTAAACTCGAACTCCCCATTGTGTTCATTAACAGAAAGTATTTCATCAAAGTCCGTACTTACTAAAGTGTCTTCTTTGTCTTCAAAGTTTTCTTCATCAACCTCATTGAGAAATCTTCTAATCTCTTGGAAAGAATGTTTACTAGGATTGTTTCCTAATTCAATACAAAGTTTAGACATCTCATCTGCCTTAGCCATTTTGTACATACTCTTAATAGCATTTTCCACAATGGTATCAGACATCGGTGCTGATTGTTCTAGTCGACTGATAATGTTTTTAATGTTAAGTTGAGCATTAACACTTTGATTAGCGAAGTATGTTTCAAAGAAACTAATTCGTAAGTCTTCAAAGGTAATCTGTTCTAGTTGAGGATTGTCCTCATAGATTTGACAGATTGCATTGTAAATATCTCTTACTCCATTAGAGAAGAAATCTTTATGAATAATTTTTTTAACTCTAAGAAAGTTCTTTTTTTGTAATAGAATTTTGAGAACATATAATCTTAGGTTTCCGTCTTCCATGTTTGCCTTTCTATCTTACTGTGTAAGATTAGTATTGTATCTCCATTAGTCTTGCTTCCATTTCACACTTAGCAATTTCTAATTGTTTTAAACGCTCTGAGTCACAATTCACTTTAGTTTCTTCCACGATAGGTTCTAGCTTTTCTATTTTAATATTATCATTTCTATCTCTATCAATAATAAAAGAACAGCCACTAGTAGTAAATAAAAAAACTAAAGCAATAATAAATACAAAATAATTAAGGGGATTCATTATTGTAATTCCTTAATGATTCTTACGGCAGGTACTTGAGTCATCGTTTCTGCATCAAAGTATTTATCTCTTGTGATACCACAGTCTTTAAGATTATTAAAGGCACTGTCCATAATCACTTCTTCATAGCTACCGTATGTACCTTCCTTAATAATATTACTAAAATCAGAACGATAACCTGTTTCACTAAAAGGTAATTGATACTCTTTTAATCTCTTCCATGTAGCAATCCTACAACCACTGGCCTTGTCTATCTTCATCGGTTCAAACGTATGGTCATCATTTTCCCCTAAGTCTTCAAGGGCTTTGTTATGAAACTCTAAGCTATACATGACTGTCGGTTCACCATAAATATCGTCATACCTTTCTTTACCTACTTTTACTATCGTAGCCACCCCCATGATGTCTACTAAATATTTTTTAGTCTTATCAAACAATCCCATTCTATTTCCTTTCTATTTGTATGAGTGTGTTTTGAAGTACTCTTCGTACATCTTTATTGTCTTAGCATCCCCTATAATTTTTAGCTTATAGTCTT
>Ga0208917_1000770_pt1 | contig 16133 bp, 2 predicted proteins | sample DEB08_DNA_10_FD_185500 | JGI IMG/M metagenome (GOLD analysis project Ga0208917, IMG submission 185500) | Aqueous microbial communities from the Delaware River and Bay under freshwater to marine salinity gradient to study organic matter... | ecosystem: Environmental > Aquatic > Marine > Coastal ...
AGGGGGGCAAATGCACCTTAGAGTTCGTTACAAGAAATTTGTTACTCCATGGACTGATTATTTATTCTTATCTGTTGATGAACTGAAAACATTACTTTCCAAGACAAATTGGTCTATTAATAACATTTATGAGGACAATGAATCCAACCAGTATATTGTAGTGCTGAAAAAAAATAAAATAATATCTGATTTATGAGCAGCAAATCATATTGGTCTGATTATGTAAATAAAATAAATATTGGGTTAGCATTTGAAATTAACCCCTATACTGAAGATCAACTACAATTTGAGTTATCTGCTGATTTTTATACCTGGACAAAAGGAAATATAAACAATGCTAAATTATTGTTAGTGAGCATCGTCAGAGAGTTACTCTCTGAGAGAAATCTATATTTTAGTTTGTTTGTAAGCTACAATGACAAATGCATTCCTATTGATATTAAGGGTTTTGGAGATTTCCGAACCGGGGCAAAGTCGCTACTTTCTGAATTTAGGGAGCATGCAGATTTTATTGTCAATTTTTTAGATTTAGAATGGAATGGAATTGTTATTTCAGATTTTAATTCTAAAACTGATTCCAAATGTTCAATATCAATTATTCTTTCAGAAGATCTAAAATTTTTGAATGTTCGATTCAATAACGAACTTAAAATATTCTCAAACTCACTGGCTGAAAATATACTTTTTAAGATTGATGAACGCCATTTTTCACCTTCTACCAAACTTTTAACAGAGGGAGAGAAAATTCAAAATAGTTGCATCGAGGCTTCTAAAAACAGAAAAAAATTGATAGAATTGGCATGGAATGAAGTCTTTAAAAAACCGATTCAATGGAAAAAAAATTACTTTTCCAATGGAGGGGATTCCATCCAGGCTATCAGATTACTTTCAAAACTAAAGGAAAAAGGTGCAATAGTTGATCTTTCGAGTTTACTTGTTGCATTTTCAATGGAGTACTGGTATTTTCGATTTAATGAGATTGCTGACAAAAAAAATGCTGTTGTCATTCAGAATCGTTACCCTTTGACTCAAATGCAACAAAAAATATGGAATCATTATAAAACTTTTAAAAATTTTGGGGCCTATCATGAGCAGTTTTTATTTGAATTATTAAAGTATCCCGAAAAATCTGTTATCGAAAATTGTATCAACGCTATCTGGAAAAGTTATCCAAATTTAAGGGTTAAAATTATTGAAGAAGATGGCAAGACTTTTCAGGAGGTTCAGGATAATCAGCTTATTATAAGTGAGTTAAATTTTGACACTTTAGATCAGGCACTTTTATCCGATCGCTCATTACCTTTTGAAAATGAATTACTTAGATTATCATTGATAAAAGTCAAGGGAAAAACATTTATGCTTTGGTCACATCATCATATCATTTTAGATGGCTGGAGTGTTGGAATTTTAATCCGGGAATTTATTCAAAGAATCAGTGAAAATAATTTTGAAATCGTTGAACATATTGATTATCAATTACTAATTAGGGATTTTGAAAGTAAATTACAATTTTCAAAAAGTGAACAATTCGAAGATTATGAAGCGGCCATGTTTCAAATTGAAGAATATAATGCCGACGAAATTTTTAAAACAGTCATTTTTGATAAACTTGATATACATCAAGAAAAGGAAGCTCTTTTCATAAGCGAATTACAGTTAACAAGGCAGCTCTTTTGCTGTGGAATTATGGGCTTGACGCTGAGATCAATAATCAAGGAATCAAAATTTTTTTTCAATACTATCTCATCCGGTAGGGATTTTCTAGATGCTGATATTGATAAGGCTGTCGGGCTTTTTATTCGAAATATAAATATCCCCATTTTCGTAGATAGCACAACAAGTTGGTCAGTTTATTTTTCTTCGCTAAAAGCAGAACTCCAAAAATTATTGTTCTCGAAAGGGCGTTTTGAAAAAGAAGCTGAAAACTCTGATATTTTATTTGTCTATGAAAATTATCCTTATGAGGATATTAAAACCGTATCCTTCGAAGCTAATTTAATTCAGGTCAACGAAATTACCGGTTATCCTGTTACTTTTTGCCTTTTTCCGAAAGAAGTAGGATATTCTCTTAGAATAGTTTACGACGGCAGAAGGTTTGATGAAACTTTTATTACCGGATTGAAAAACAAATTTGAGCAGTTATACAATATAGCTGTTTATTCAACATTAAGTGACAGAATTTTTGCTAAAAACAATGCCGTTTTATCCCAAAAGTTTGATTTTATTGCAGTTGATTATTTAAGTTCGTTAGATTTAAAAAAACTTTCAAATTGCGGCCATGAAATAAAATTCTCAGATGGCCCTGGTTTAGGTCAGATTTTTTCTGAGTTTGACTATGATATTGAATCTGATAATTTAAAAACGGAGGGAATATCATTTTGGCATCGACAACTTTTTTCAAAATTGCCTGAAAAATGGAATGATATTTTTGAATTATCCTCAGAGCTAAAGTCTTACAAAACAATTAAAACTAATCTGGAAGACTCAGAATTAATTGTTGAATTTGCAAAGTTTTTAAAAAGAGCTGTATGGGGATTATCGGGATTTCAGTTTAATGTCTTAAAAAATGGGCAAATTTACCCGCTGCTCATACCTGATTTGATTTTGGAGGAGGATTTGAGCAGAAATGTTCAACAGCAACTGTTTGACATAGATAATTATAAAAATGAATTTGATGAGCTTTTCGCTTCTTATTGGAAACCCAATTCAAATTTTCTGCTGATTATCGACTCTGCTTATCAAACAGATTTTGATAATTTTGATTTAATACTGAAAAAAGACAAAAACAGCTTGATGATATCAGCCTCGGGCTCGATTTCAAATCAATTTAAGGTTCAGTTGTTAAACTTTTTTTCAGAAACAAATTCAACAAATAAAGAATTAGCCTTAGTACCAAGCATTCAGTCAGCCGTAGAAAACCAATCTAAAAATTGTAAAACATTTTTGGAACTTTTTTATGATCAACTCTCTCACTCACCAATGCAGCGTGCAGTGGAGGATGGAAAATCAAAATATACCTATCAGGAATTGAATCAAAGGGCTGATAGTTTGGCGGAGTATCTGCTTGAGAATTATAAACTGAAGAATGAAACCTTTATTGGAATTTATCTAAATAGAAGTTCAGAACAACTGATTGCTTTGCTTGCAATTTTAAAATTGGGTAAAGCTTTTATTCCTATAGACATCTACTGGCCCACTCAAAGGATTGAGCAAATTAAAAATCAAGCCAAACTGAGTCTGATTATTGATAAAAACATCCTATCAAAATTTGAATCTAAAGATTCCGGTTTGATTGAACACCAAATGAAAATAACATCTGCTGAATTGCCGATGTATGTTTTGTTTACTTCAGGATCCACCGGTGTTCCCAAAGGATGTATTATTTCCCATTCTGCTTTTGCTAACTATCTAGATCATTGCCTGCAAAACTATTTTCAGCTAAGCAAAGGAAAAAGAATACATGTTTTTACGCCCTTGAGCTTTGATTTTACACTTACTTCTATGCTGGGAGGAATTGCCTTTGGAATGACTGTAGTGATTCATCCGGAAGAGGAAAGTGTTTATGATTCTCTTTATGAAGCTTTAAACGATTTAAACAGCCATATTTTAAAACTCACACCCTCTCAAATTCGACTTGCTGATGAAGAATGGTTTAAATTTTCAACTCCTAAAACGATTATAACGGGTGGTGAAGCCTTGACAAATGCTCTTGTCAATAAAGTTCTAGACAGTAAAATTCATAAGTTAATCAACGAATATGGTCCCACCGAAGCCACTGTCGGATGTGTTTTTCAGGAAGTAAAAAAAGGAGAAATGCCACTAATTGGTTTGCCTATAAGGGGAATGGGCGTAATGGTATTGGATGAAAATCAGCAGCTTTTGCCAAGAGGAAGGGAGGGCGAACTTTGTCTCTTCGGTGTTGCATTGTCTGATGGATATCTAAACGATGAAAATCGAACAAAAGAGCATTTTCAGTACTGGTCACAAGAAAAATCTTTAAGAATATACAAAACCGGAGATGTTGTAAAAATGCAGGAGGACGGAAGATTGTATTATCTTGGCCGTAAAGATGAACAATTAAAATTAAATGGCTACCGGATTGAATCTGGAGAAATCAGACAAGCTGTTAAAGACGCTTATGGTTTTGACAGTCATAGTATGATTATAGAATGGAACAGTTCCAAACAGCTGATTTGTTTTGTAGTTGGTAACTTTGACGAATATAAATTGAGAAATCTACTAAAAGATAAATTACCCTACTATATGATTCCAGCCTCATTTGTTGAGGTAGAAAAACTCCCGCTTTCAAGCACCGGAAAACTTAATCAGAATAAATTAAGAGATTATTTTTTAAAAGAATATAAGAAAATTGAATTACATCTGGAAAGTTCATTTGATCTGGAAAAGACTCTCGAAGACATATCAAATCTGGACATAGAAGTAAAAAACATTTTTTCCGCCGCCTACTTAAAAAAAACCGGATGGAAAAAAGTGCAGGAACAGTTGAATTTTATTCATCAGGTTTGGACAAATCAGATGCAGGTATATCTTCCTCAGTACCTAAAGGAAAAGTTTTTGCCCTTATTTCCTTATTTATATGAATCGAAATTTCAAGTTAGCGGCAGTTCATTTTTGATTTTAAAAAATATTAAAATTTCATTTGATGAAATTTTGAATTACGCTCAAAATTTAAAGGAATTTTCCATCATAATTCCTGAAAAATATGCCTGCCTGCTTTCTCGTACAATCAATAAACTAAATTATATCAATGAACCTGTACAACTTATTGAAACAAATGCTGCCTGTTTAAATTTTATCAATGTAAATGAATATGCATTGATTACTGACTGGTCTGAAGCACTGGATTTTCCATTTGTTGTAACTAAAAATAAGAATGGAATCATTGAGACACTGTTTAGTATAAAAGAGCTAAAACCCCTTGATAATTTAGGCTTTATACAAGTTGATAGAATGCCAAGTATTTTAAATTCAATCAAATCAGAAGGTTTTTTATTTAAAGTAAAAGATAAAAAGTTAGAGATTTATAAAGAACAATTCATCACAAGATTCTCGAGTAAATTTAATTTGAAGTGTATTGAAATTTTAGTGCACAAATATTTTGAAATGGTAGAATCTGTTCACTCCATTGTATTAGAAGAAAAAATCTATCTATTTATAAAATCTGAAAAGATTCTAAATGTCAATGAAATAAAGCAAAGACTAAAAGAAAAATTACCAGTTTTCATGCAGCCCGAAGAGGTGTTTATCACTGAAAAAATCATTGAAAAAATAGATGAAATAAAAAATTCACTAAATAAAAATCAGAGTTCGGATTTTTCTTCGTTTGTAAAATCCTATCTGCCCGAATTTGCCTATCTGAACGGATCAACTAGTCTTATTGCACAGGGAGGCGACAGTATTACAGCTTTGAGAATTGTTGGTAAACTGAAAAATCATGGATTCAAGTTGGAAGTTGGCGCTTTGCTCAATGCTACTAATCTTTCTGAATATTTTTCATCACTAAACCTGTCAGAAACAGCAGTTATAAAATCACACAAAGTTCAACTTACGCCCATACAGGAATGGTTTTTAACCACGTATTCCGGAAATAAAAATCATTACAATCAATCAATTCTTCTGGAATTGCAGATTATTGTAGATGTTGATTTAATTTTAGCAGCATTAGAGGCAACTTTAGATAATTCTTCGATTTTATCAGAAGTATATAATAACGGCTGGCAAAAAGGCATAAAACCCACCGTACAATTTTTCCATTGTCAGACAGATGAGGAATTAACTTCCAAATGCAATCAGATTCAGCGTTCTTTTGACATAACTTTTGGACCTGTTGCCGGGGCAGCCCTTTTTCAAAAACAAAACAAGTTATTTTTATTTATTGCAATTCATCATTTATATTGCGATGGATACAGCTGGCGAGTTATTTTGGATGATTTACAGGCTGCTCTGGAGGGGCGTAACTCTGTCAAAAACCATTCAGAAGTCTTTGGAAAAACAAGAAGCCAATTTTTGGAACTTTGTAAAAAAAATAAAAAAATAACTTCTGAATTTTACGGAGATTGCATTCAAAACCCCTTCTCCAAAAAGACTTTTTTTAGCTATTCCACTTCTAATTATATTGAATGGGAATGGACGATAGAAGAGACAAAATGGTTTTTACATAATAATTCTATCGGTAAGATTACTAACGAAAAGTTTTTGTTTCTCTTTCTAAAAACCTGGCTCAATCTGCACTATCACCCGACAACGGTATTTTTTGAAACGCATGGACGATTTTATTCAGGAATTCCTGAACTAGCTGATTCACTGGGTTGGTTTACCCAATTTTATCCACTTTTCACAAAAAATTGGACCAGTTTGGAGACTTTGAGTGAAGACATATCCAATCAATTTGATAATCTTCCAGAAAATGGCTTGACCTATATGGAAGGTGATTGGTACAAGCCTCCCTTTCCAGTTCTGCTCAATTTTTTAGGTAGTTTTGATGAGAACAGAGGCACTCTTGCCATCCCGTCTCGAATCTCACAAGGGGAAATGACAGATCCAAATAATCCGGTTTTGGCTTATTTTGAGCTAAATGCCCTTATCACGGAAGGAAAAATGAAATGGATGCTTAATGTACATCCAGATATAAACCCCGAAGATTTTAAAACAGAATTAGCCCTCACCATTCAAAAATTAATGGGATATCCTGACAAACCTGACTACATTGCCGATTCCATCGATCAGGATGATTTAAATGCGATTAGAGATTTATTAGAAGGTATTTGAATTTAATGAAGAATATAAAATCCATCGTACCATTACTGCCTGCACAACAACTCATGTTGGCCGCTACCTTAAAAAACAGTTCAGAAACCTATGTCCAGCAATTGCTTTTTGAGGTAAAAAATTATGACCTATCTGAAATTTTAGATGCGGTAAATAAACTTGTCAGTGTTTATGAATGTTTCCGTTCGGTTATTCTTTATGAAGGATTGAAACAGCCTGTTTTTGTTTGTAATGAAGAACTAAAACCTTCCTTTCGTCAACATGTAACTAGTCACAAAACATTACTTGATTTTATTACACATTTTGCCTCAAAAGGCTTCGATTTTCAAAATGAACCTAGTCTTAGATTCGATTGGATTAAAACCGAAGAAAGAAATTTTCTTTGTATAACAAACCATCATATACTTTTTGACGGGTGGGGTAAGCAAATTATCCTGAATGATTTTGTAAGATTTTTGAAACAACCAGATACATTTGTTCCCGAAAAGCTAAATAAGAATTGGTACGAAGCCTGGTTAAAACTAGATCATAAAAAAGCCCTGAATGCCTACAAAACTTATTTGACCACATTTACGGATTTTGCGACTCTAAACAGGATTGAATCTAAATACTTTGATAAACTTGATTATCATACCAAAATACCTTTTTCTAAAATAAATGAATTAAGTGCCAAACTAGATTTGACAGCTGCTGAACTGATTAATTTTTGCTGGTCAATCTTTTTTGCAAGTTGGACTCAAAATACAAGGATTCAGTATGGCGTTGTTAAGCAGAACGGACTAATCGAACAGGTTAAAGATGGATTTGGAATCGGCATTCAAACTCTTCCATTTCAGTTTGAAACAGATTTTAAACTAAAAATCATTGATTTGCTAGATAGTTTTAAACAAAGAGAAAGAAGTATCTCTGATGCAACTTTTGTAAATCTTGCGGATTCTTTTTTCAATACTTTTACTTTTGAATTTATTATTGCTTTCGAAAATTATCCAATTGAACAGGGTTTAAAGCTAGTTGAAAATGAATTTATACTAGATTATAGTTTTGATCGTTCTGAATTTCCATTGAGTCTTGCGATTACACCATCAACTGAATACTATAATTTTGACTGGCATTTTAATACAGGTTACCATTCTAAAGATCAGATAAGCCGTCTGGCAGAAAGTTTTTCAATTTTTATCGAAACATTTGATAATGTTTTAAATTCTAGACTGCCTGAATTATTTAATAATTTTTATGAATTACCTAAAAACCAAAATGAATTAACATTAGACAAAACGGATTTTTTTAGCCAAATCGAAAAGCATTTAAGTAAAAAAGAATTAGAGTTATACTCTGAATTATGTTTGTTCTTTAATAAAAAAGTTAATCTAATCTGGATATTTGGCGACAAGCACAGATATACTGCTCTTTTAATTTGTTCTGCTTGGAAATCGGGGGTTGAGGTGCTAACCATTAATGAAAAGGAATCGACCAATTTTATAAATAAGCTTTTTGAAATAAAAAAACCAGACCTAATTTTTACTTCGGTCTCCGATACTAGTCTTGGCAGCTCAATACATATTGATGATTTATTTTCTTTTTCAAGGAATCTGGTCAATACAAAAATTGAAAATAAAGTTGCCCTCTCTATCTGCACTTCGGGCTCAACAGGAACACCTAAGGTTGTTCAACTCAGCCTAGAAAATCTCTTGGCTTTTTTCGAAGCCTGGGAACAAAAACTACCCTGGAAAGAGCAAGAAGTTTTTGCTGCTATCGCGCATCCTGCTTTCGACATTGGGATAGCCGAGCTCATTTTTCCATTATGGAAAGGCTATACCACAAAGCTCATCACAAAGGAAATTTTATCTGATACTCAATTGCTGCAAAAGGAATTGGCCGATGTAACAGCCTTTCATATGGTTCCATCCCTACTCGATTCGTGGATTGACCTTGCTGAGGCAGATGATAAAGACCGTATCATAATGACTGGGGGAGATAAGGTTCCTCCGCATTTGCAATCCAAACTTCACAATAAATTTCCCAATGCCAGACTTTTTCAATTTTATGGTCCTTCTGAATGTTCCGTCTTGGCATCAGGATTTGAAAATACAGGCTCTTTTGAAAATCATCTTCTACCCTTGGGCAGCCGCTTTGGGCATTGCGAACTTTTTGTTTTTGCTAATGATGAAGAACAGGCAGCTCCTTTTCAGGAGGGTGAAATCGTCATTTGTGGACCTGCTGTGGGTTTGGGCTATGCGAATGCAGACAATGCTGAAAAGTTTTTCAACTATAAAGGGGAAAAGGCATACAGAACTGGCGATTTGGGTTATTTCGACGATAAAGGCAATTTATTTTTCAGAGGCAGAATAGATAAGCAGATTAAAATTAACGGACAGCGAATCGAACTTTCGAGGATTGAAACAGCCTTGTCGGAATGGTCCTCAATTGAGCATTGGGTCACTGTTACTGAAGGTACTCAACTTTTTGCTTTTGCAAAATCAGAAAAACTAAAATTTAAGCCTGATAGAGAAAAACTACAAAACTGGTTGCCTTTTTATGCAATACCGCATTTTATTGAATATTTGCCTGAATTTCCACTCAATAAAAATGGCAAAGTCGATAGACAGCAACTACTTGAAATTGGTAAAAATCTTAGCGAAAAAAGTACAGCGATCGCCTTGGATGAAAATTTAGATAGCTTATTGAAGGAGCTTTTCCCAAATAAAACCATCAATCCAGCGCATTCCTGGTATGCTAATGGTTTGAATTCGATTGATGCACTCAAATTTTCGGGATTACTAAAAACGAAATTAAAATTACTTGTCGATGTCAATGTGATACTAGGTCTGAGTAATCTGGCAGACTTGAATACATTTAAAAATAAGCAAAGTGATGAGACTGAAGATATAGCCCTTGCAGCAGATCAGGAACTTTATTCTACAGCTGCGAGAATATTATTTTTATCTGAGTCGGATGATCAATTTTTCCAAAGCTACTGGATTAATAGTGGTATCGTTTTACCCAAACATATTGACACTACAGAGATTAAAAACTGGATTTTAAAACAAAAAAATCTGCAGCTCGCTGCCATTGCCAAGGACAATAAATACATTTGGAAGAATACCGATGCACAATTATTTGAGATTTCCGTCAACCACCAAAGCGAGTTTACGGACTTTGTTGAAAATAAATTCCTGAGTACTGATACTGCGCTTTTTATGAGTTTTATCGGAACATCTGAAAGGGAAAATTATCTTGCATTTAAAGTAAATCACGCCTTACTTGATGGTTTGGGACTGGAATTGTTATGGAAAAAATTACAAAAGGACTTAAAGGCTGGTTCATACAGCGAAATAAAGCTCATAGCTCCAAAAGAAGAAAAAATAGATCGCAATTTTTGGGAAAATTATCTGCAAGATGTAACAATTAAAACGCTTCCTTTTTTAAGACAAAATACCCAAGAAAGAGGCGTAAAACGATTAAACTTTAAGCTCAATAGCCAAGAAAAAGAAATCTTACACAAACTTTGCTCAGATCATAACTGTAGTTTATTTGAGGCAGGCTTGATACTTTACAGCAGGCTTTGGCAGCATTTTTACACTAAGGAGCCTCACACTGTAGGAATTCCAGTGAACATAGGTAGTTATAGCGATGAAGATAGTATTGCAGGAATGTCAGTAAATATTCTTCCTTTCCGAACCGATACTGAAAATCCTGAGGAAATCCTTAGAGACTGGCGTTTGATTTTTGAAAAAAGACACACTCCATTTTCCGAAATTGCTCAATTAGACAAAAATCAGAAAAATGGGCTCCCTTTTTTCAATAGTACCTATCTCTATCATGCGCAAAAAGATGGCGATCAGGAATTTGAAACTATAGACTTTAAAAGAGCACAGAGTGATTATGACCTTTCACTCGACTTTATTGAAACAGAGAGTGAATGGATTTTCTCCTGGGAATACCGCTCAGATTGCTTTTCTGAAACTGCCATCAGAAAAATTCAGGAGCAATTATTCAGGGAACAAAAGGTCGAAAAAGATAAAAAATATCCTCAAACTCAATCATTAAAATCGAGATGGGAGGAAATCCTTAAATCAAGTGCTTCCAAAACGGCCCTTCGTTTCAATGACACAATTTTTAGCTATGCCGAGCTTGCCACATTGATGGGCGACTATGCTGAAAAACATAAATCGGAAGACATTAATGTCTTGGTGCTTGAACGGAATGAAAGTTCCATAGCGAAGCTGCTTTTTCATCTTGTGGAAGGCATTCCTTTTATTCCGGTTGATGCCGAAATTACGGTCGACAGGCTTGCACATATTGTCGCAATGGCCGAAACCATAAAACTAAGCGACCCAACAAATAAAGATTTACAATATGTCATAGCTACCTCGGGAACAACAGGGCTTCCAAAAATGGTTGGTGTGAGCAAGAAAGCATACGCCTCTGCTGTGGATGCCTGGAGTAGCGATTATGGAATGAACCATATGGACTGTTGTATGCAGGCGGCATCTTTTTCATTTGATGTTTCTTTAGGTGACATTGGAAGAACGTTTTTTAATGGAGCCTCAATGCTACTTCTCAGTTCAAGCGAGCGGAAAGACCCTATGTTGATGCTTCAAAAAATCAAGGAATTTTCAGTTACTGTTTTTGAAACAACACCCCTAATTGCGCGTTGGTGGATAGCTGAAAACATTAAACTCAAATCGTATTCAAGTCTTAGACTGCTGATTATTGGATCCGATAGTTGGAAAATGCATGAAATTCGAACCTTGTTTCAATCAAAAAGTGAAGCACTAAAAGTTATTAATTCCTATGGACTATCAGAAACCAGCATAGATAATAGTTTTTTCGATCCCGAAACAGATGATCATTTTGAATATCCTGATGAAATGCTCGTTCCCATAGGAAAAGCAATGAGTCATTGCAAAATTGACATTGTCAATGCCGATATGCAAAGCTTGCGGCCCGGAATTGAAGGGTTTATCCAGATTTCTGGTCCAGCAGTAGGCTATGGATACTTTGTAGAAGGACATTGGACAAATCCCGATGCTTTGCATTGGCGGACTGCAGACAGAGGCGTTATCGACGAGTGGGGTAATTGCCATTTCAAAGGCAGATCGGATCGTCAGGTAAAAATTAGGGGACAAAGAGTAGAATTGGAGGAAATCGAGAATATACTCTCAACAATGTCTCAAGGGATGATTTGGCATTTGGTTGATTTTGAGCAAGAGTTTTCTGTTGAAATGGCGGCTTTTTATAGTGCTGATTTATCATCGGATAAAATTCAGGAACTGAAACAAAATTTGCTCAGTAAATATCCTAGTTATTATCTACCAACTCTATTTATTCATATCGACAAAATTCCCCTCAATATAAATGGTAAGACTGATTTAAATGAACTCAGAAAAATTGCTCAATCGAAATTTGAAAAGAAAGCTGATTTAAATGAAAACAAAGAATTGATTGAGCGCCTGCTCAGTTTTTACGAGCAATGTTTCAATGAAGAAGTTAGTGAAGATCAGAACTTTTTTCAAAAAGGGAAAAATAGTTTTGATGCGATGCATTTTGTAAGAAGCTGGAATAAAATTTCTAGTGAAAAAATGGCTGTACATCAACTATTTTCCGCCGAAAATTTTAAGAATCTCACTCAAATCTTATCTTTTTCATCAAGTGTTAAACTTGATACAAGTTCAATCAAAAAGATATCGAAAGCCCAAGAAGCCATTTGGTTTGAGATAAAAAACGGGCATTCAACGCTTTATAATTTGCCGCATATTGTAGAAATTCCTGAAACCTACGATGTTCAAAAGTTGAAAATTGCTTTTGAAAAAACCTTGAAAGTCTGTTCAGCTCTATTTGTCAAATTTGAAGAAAACGAATTAGGCGAGGTGTTTGAAATACCCCTCGAAAGTAAAGATTATAAGCTCTCCATTCTCAACGTTAATAATTTAGAAGATTTCCAGTCTGAAGCATTTTTAAAAGAAATTAATCTGAACGATGGCCCTGCTTTTGAAGCTTCAATATTAACTAATTCGGATAAATATTATCTATATTTCAATCCTCATCACCTTGTTTACGATGGGGGTTCAGATGCAAGTCTTTTAAAAATCCTAAATGAGTTTTATACAGATCAATATGAAAATGAAGAAAATCAACAAATAGTTATTGGTGAAACCCCGATTGATTGGACTACTTATTTCAGTGTATTATCACGACCTGAAATTTGCTTTAGAAAATCAGATAGTTCAATTCAACCAGCACTTATTATTCCATGCACTAAAGATGAATCCAAAAAGATAAGTTCACTCAGCGAAAGCTACGAATGCACAACTACAGTAATACTCTCGCATTTATTGACAAAAACTCTACAAAAGTCGGGAATAAATATAAAATGGCTCTCGCTCGCAGTAGATCATCGAAGCTATGATTGTGTGGGAATGCATATGCGTGCACATCCTTTCCCAGGATATGATTCTGAAGAAGATACAGACGTAAGTATTGCGAAACAAAAATGGGCTTTGAGTCAGCTGTTTGCTGCAACTGAGCAAAGCCACATTTATCCTGAATCGATTAGTATAGAAGCCTATCATCAGATTGGTCTAATTATTCAACATCCTTTCTTTCTTGATAATTTACAAGCTGAAGAAAGAATCGAGTTATGCCGTCCACGGCTTCCGTTGACTTTGTATGTAGAGCAAATAAATAATCAACTCTTTTTCAGATGGGAATTCGATCATAATCAAATTTCAATGGAAAAAATCAAAGCAATACACCACGATTTTTTTGAAGTGGCTAATCAGTTGTTTTTGAAGAACAAAAAAATCCTAAAGTACAATCCTGTCAAAAGGGACGAAATGGGGTCGTCAAGCTCTTTAACTGTTTCACCAGAACTAAGCAAAATTTGGTCAAAATACACCGGACTTGAAAAGTTTGAAACTCACCACTTTTTTGAGGCCGGTTCCAATAGTATTAAGGCCTTGTTGATGTTAAAAGAAATTGAAAAAAAGATGCAGGTACGTATTGCAGCTGCGGATTTTTTCAAACAACCGACACTTAGTTTCCTCTCAAAAGCACTCCAAAAATCAGAGACTAATCAACTTGTGTGGAAACTAAAGGATGGAAAAGTTGGGGAAGAACTTTGGCTTTTGCCTCCTATTATGGGATTTGGCTTCATTTTTAATAGTTTGAATCTGCCCCCAAGTTTACAATCCTACGCATTTAATTATCCCGCCGCAATGGGACTTGGTAGCTGTGAAAACATTGAGGAAATTGCCCGAATACTCCTCAACGAGCGTATGTCGATGGCGGAATTACCCAAAGAAATTACCCTGCTTGGTTATTCAATGGGAGCCTTAACTGCATTTGAAATGGCCAAATGGCTGGAAGAAAATGAGGTCAAAGTGAAAAAAATTATTGTCCTGGATAAAACAGCACAGCCTGAGTTTGGAAAATTCGTTGAGAAAATAGATCTTAAACCAGAACTGCTAGAGATAGCCGATCAGATTGCTTCGGACGAAATAGATTATGAACGAATAACCAGTTATTTAAAAGCACATGAGGGCTTGATAGAAGCTTATCAGCAACAAGGATTTGTTCGCTGCGATATTGATGTCTATTATTGTGAGAATGGTTTCCCCACAGACGATTTTCAAAAATGGCAACGATTTAGTTCCGGTGTTATCAATCTGAAATCTATAAAAAGAAGCAGTCACTATGAAATTCCTAAAATTTGGAATGATTTAAATATAGAATTTTAGTTATGTCAAAACTCAATCCTTATCAGCTGCTTTTTTTCAATCGAGAAATAAATTTTGGCCACGCTTCTTCTAATGTGCTAAAAGGATATGCCGATATAAGAGGCGCAGATTATGAGAAATTGTTTGAATCCATAAAGATTGTAATCGAAAAATCGGAATGGTCCTACTTGCGTATAGATAAAAATTTAAACTGCTGGGTTAAAAATTCAAGCTTGAATGGACGCCTAGAAAAATTTTCATTCGATCCTGTTATATCTATCGATAAACATCTCTGGTCTGTCCAACTAATCAAAGATGAGAATTCAAAAAAAATAAGATTGCATCTCTACTTACACCACTGCCTAGCAGATGCTCATTCTTTTAACCTTTTTTGGGAAGCCGTATTCAATCAATATCAAAAAGGGAGCTTCGCTACTACCCCCATTTTCCCTGAGTTGAGCTATAGCCAAGGAGATTTAAATGCTAATCAAAAAGTTTTAGTTACCGATCTTGGTATCGGAACTATCCAGAGAATTTCAGTCAAGTTCAATTCCAGGATTAAAAATCATTTGAGTAGACTGGCTGAGCAACAAAATACTAGCCTGATGGCCATGCTCCTTCAATATATAGAAGATGAGTTAAACAACGTTGAAAAAGATATCGAATTACCTTTAAAACTTGGAATCGCTCTTCGTAATCGTAAGAATAAATCTCAAAAAAATGCCTTTCCTACCCAAGTAAATTTTTTACCCTTAGATGAGGATAGCAAGCTAAACATGCAGCAAAGAATAATGAAACTGTTTCGCTATCAAGATTATCCTTTAATCAATTACCTCAATGATAATTCTCTACCCATTGCCTTTAATGTGCTTTTTTCCTATCAGAAAGAATTTTACCTCGTTGAAGATGGTTTTGAATCAAAATTTACCTTTGAAGCTTCTTCATGCGACGACAATATCCTAGGAGTTCATCTGTTGGAATTCGATGATAATAGCCTCATGCTTCATTTAGATTATAGAACGGACATAGCATCAGAACAATATTGGAATTCGACCTTAAGGAAAGTTACGAGAAAAGTTATTGCTGATTATTTAAAATGTTCGGATAAGAGAGCGATTAAAACACCCGCTGTACTTTATCCCAACACAACTTATAAAGCCGATTTTTGGGATTTATTCGACCAAGTCTCCCCAAATAAAATCGCCTTGATATGCAATAATCAAATCTTGAACTTTGGTGAGATAAAAGAAAAAATTAAATCTTTTCGATTTCCGACAGAATTGAAATTAAACCATTTAAAACCTGAAAGAACTGCCGAAAATATCATAGAATTGCTAGCAGCTTGGAAAAACGGAATAGCAGTCACGTATCATGAGATAGATGCAAAAACAGAAAAATACGAGACAGCTTATGTTGCTAAAAGCAGTGGCACTAGTGGTAAACAAAAAACGATACATATTTCATTTGATGGACTTTGTAGCCTGATTCCTGATTGGAAAAAGGTCTATAATACCAGTGAAAGCGTACATCTTTGCCTAGCAGACCAGCGTTTTGATGTCTTTTTTGGAGATGTCCTGCGAAGCATTGTAAGTGGGGAAACCATGCTGCTTGCCACTGAAGACGAAC
>Ga0208917_1000771_pt1 | contig 16128 bp, 34 predicted proteins | sample DEB08_DNA_10_FD_185500 | JGI IMG/M metagenome (GOLD analysis project Ga0208917, IMG submission 185500) | Aqueous microbial communities from the Delaware River and Bay under freshwater to marine salinity gradient to study organic matter... | ecosystem: Environmental > Aquatic > Marine > Coastal ...
ATTAAGACTAACTAATGAAACCATCCGAGCTCGTAACTTGGCGCGGTACGCCAGGCGTCGGAGATTTCATGTGGGCGTTAAACTCATGCCACAAATATGCGGCAGACCACAATATCCGTAAAATCAATCTAGAACTTCACTGGGAACACGGTGAAGACTATCTCCATCACTTCGAAGATCCAGAGACGATCATCGAGCGATGCGACTACATCCACAACTTCTATCATCAACAAGAACGCGTAGAGATTCACCACATCTTTAATGCAGGCGGTCGCTACCGTGACTGGAAGTATGCTGATGATGTCGTCAATGAGAACGGAGTCAATCGAGTCAAAGCGGTCAACGCTCACGCTCAGAAAAACCGATTCTGGTTTCAGTCTGGGTACTACAACGACGATCGAGGATCACCAGCACCGAACAACGACTGGATCTTTCGACAAGACGCATTTCAAGAGTATGATCCCAAACGCATCGTGTACTGGCGTCCTACATGGAACGCCGAGAAACCACGCACATGGAAGCGACTATTCGAGAACGACGACTGGGAACAACTAATCATACACTTCAAAGCGATGGGGTTCGATATGCATGAATTGTCGTATCGCACTCCCGCATCCGAAGCCATGTACCTTATCTCTACCGCACGTATGGTAATCTGCTACGACGGCATCTGGCACTACGTCGCAAAGAACTTCGCACGACCACTCGCCGTAATCTCTGGTGAAGGCGTGACTAAATATCATACACCGAATGCACTTAGGTTGAATCCTGAGACGCACTATGACGATCGTAACGTCTGGTGGTGGATAGAACATACAAGTGATCTGTTAGGTCACACAAAGAATAAAGCAGTTGACTATGAGAATAGGATGAAGCAGTACTATGGAAATGACTAGAGAAACATTTCAGATTGACCGTGCAGTAATCGAAGTCGCGGGTGGATGTAACTACTCGTGTTCGATGTGTCCGCAAGACCTACGCGAGGGTGGACGGCACAGAGACTTTCGACGCATCATGAAGGTTGATGAGTTCGAAAGATATGTCGCAGACTGCGCTCAACACGGACTGAATGTAGTCAACCTAGATGGATCAGGCGAAGCTACAATGGCTAAGAACCTACCTGAGTACATCAAGGTGTGCAAGAAGTACGGCGCAAAGGCTTTCATCTTCTCTAACGGATTCAAGATGGAAGGTCAGTATATGCGCGACTGTGTCGATGCGGGACTAGACTTCTATCGCTTCTCATTCATTGGTGCGGACGAACAAGACTATTCCAAGTGGATGTACAACGCTGTGGGTGGTCACTACGCACAGATCAAGCGCAACATTCAAGAAATGGTAGACTATGTGAACGAGTCGGGGTCTGACTGCGTCGTATCAACATATCACCTCATTACCGACAACGACAACATCGACGAAGAACTAGAGAAGTACAAAGCACTCGTTGATGAGTTGGGCGTCAAGACAGAAATCTGGAAGATGCATAACTGGTCTGGCGCATGGGACATCGGAGACAATGCACGACAGGGACAAGTAAAGACTTGTGGTCGACCATTCTCTCCAGACGTGGTGATTCGCTCTGGGGGACTTGACGGTAAGACGGGTGCGGTGCATCCCTGTTGTCAAGTATTAGGGCGAGACGAAGAAGCTGTGTTGGGTCACTGTTCAGAAGAGTCCATCTTGGATGTATTCTTCGGCGAAGAGTACGAGAAGTTGCGCGAACAACATCGCACGGGAGACTATCCAGATTTCTGTCGCGACTGTGATTTTTTGGTTGACGATCCAGAGGTGCTAGTCTACACCAATCATGAACGTGATCTTATGAAGATGCACGGAACAAACTTTACACTTAACGATTATAGGGACTAACTATGTTTAATTTTTCAGCGGTATCGGTATACGCATCACTAGCAAAGCAGTGGGTGATGTCACGACTAGGCGAACGCACCACATACGACGGCGCGATTATCGTCGCACTGTGTGCTAGCTACATTTTATTTGAGTCTATTATTACGCTAGGCGCATATGCGGGTGTACTTTATGGACTTTGGACAATATATCAAGAGCAAAGTTAGTATAAATACATTCATCTAATTGTGTTAATCACGCAGCCCAAAAACGAGGAATAATACCAAGATGGAAGAAGTATACTCAATAGTATCTCTGGACGATCACTACATGGTAGGCAGTGTCTGTTCAGGTGCAGACTTTGCACAGAATATGTATGGGATGTATGTCCGTTTTAATCAAAGTCTACCTAAAGATTTGACCAATCTAGAGATATCTGCTACTGCTCACCAGTGGATGTGGAAACCTCTTTTTGCGACTAGTCTGGGACACACTCCAGTTACAGATGGTCTTAGTCTAGAAAGGTTATCGAAAGCCGCCACTGCCAATCTCTTTAGAATGACTCGTGATCATAAAGACGCGATGGTTCAGACTTGGAAAACTTTTGCACCAGATGTTTCGTGGGAAGAGTTTCGCGATAGTTCTTTGGGGTTTGATTTGGTTGCGGCGTTTGAAAAAGAATCATCCGAACTAGTCTATGATTTTGAATTCTCATACGAACAGTTGGTTGAAGAACCACAAGTATTCTTGACAAAACTAGTCAGTCTATTGGTTCCACGTCAAGACAATCCGGAACTTGCAACATTTGGACAAGCAAAACGCGAAGTGTCTTTAGACATCGTTGACTTGGTTGTACAGGAATGTGGTGTGCGTGAACTGCGCAGTGAAGTGAAAGCGCCGGGTCTTTTGGATCGAGTAGGTATTCACAAAGAGTTCTTATCGAGAGAACAAGCAGAAGAAATCGACGAGTTTGTTGCTTCTCTGTAAGACTTAACACCAAACTATATAAGAGACAGGAAGGGAAACCGACCTGTCTTTTTTTTGTCTACGGGGTGCGTATGAGAGCATTTGTTATCACAATCAATAGTAATGTACAGTCACGATTATCTGCAGAAAGGTGTATCGAGTCGGGCAAAAAATATGGACTGACTATTGAAAAGATGGCTGCGATCACGCCGAAGAATGATGTGGACAAGATATGTGAGAACGCTGGTATAGTTAATACAGAGAGGTTTAAAGACCAGTATTCAAAACGAGACAACTGCATTGCTTGTTTTCTTTCGCACTATACATTGTGGAAAACATCTATGAGTTTGAATGAACCCATTGCAATCTTTGAACATGATGCGATTATGACTGCGCCATTGCCTGCGACACCACCAAACTTTGTGGGTAACATAGGACAACCCTCGTTTGGAAAGTTTAACACGCCAGCGACATTAGGTTGGGGTCCACTGATTTCTAAACCATACTTCCCCGGCTGTCACGCCTATATCGTTACTCCGATGGGCGCGAAGTTGTTAACAAAACGTGCGAGACGCGAGGCGGGTCCAGCTGATGTATTCCTACATATAAGTAGATTCGGGTGGCTACAAGAATACTACCCGTATTGTGCATATGCCGATGATAGTTTCTCTACCGTGCAAAACCATAAAGGCACGATTGCGAAACACAACTATAGTGATGAGTACGAGTTGATAGATGTATAGACGAAATTTTTTAACAGGATGTGACAGCAATACCGAATGGCAACTGCCTTGGTTTCTGGAGAATTTTCTTCAGTGGTCCGATGTTCCATTGATGATTGCAAACTTTGGTATGTCGGAGGATATGGTATCCAATCTTAAAGAACATCCGATGTATGAAAATAAGTTCTATGTTGTGCACACAGAATCACCAGTGGACGGTTGGTTCAAAAAACCTCGTGCAATCTACAACGCGACACAAGACGGATTCAAGGTTTGTTGGTTAGATACTGACTGTCAGATAAACGGCGACATCGATTCTATTTGGCAACACTTTGAACACAGCAAATTAGGTATGGTGATAGATCGTCCTTGGACCACGCGCCGACCCCAAAACGGCGACTGGTACAATTCAGGCGTGGTGATGACTGACCGAAACCTTGTATTAGAGTCATGGATGTTACGTACGGAGTCCGCACCAGAACAAGGAGATCAAGAGGTACTGCACTACATGTACTCGCCTATAGAGAAGTTGAGTAAAATATATCCTCTACCTCATACATATAATACGTTACGAATTGACTACATAGATAATATAGCCGTAAAAGATCCTATTGTTATCCATCACACAGGTAGAAAAGGTAACGATAAGATTCGCGAAATGATGACTAAATAAGGAGGTCATATGTTGAGTGGTTTAATTGGTTCGATACTTGGGTTCGGTAGTTCGGTTGTTCCTGCTATCACAGATCATTATAAGTCCAAAAGAACAATGGAGTTTGAACTCAAGAAGATGGAGAAGATGGCGGAACTCCAACTGAAGGGGTATGACCACGAGATTAAAAGGTTTCAAGAGATGGGTCTTCACGAAGAACAGAAGGCGCTCTTAGAACACGACACAGCGATTTCTCAGGGAACAGGGTTTATGTCCGCACTGCAGAAGTCGGTACGACCAGTGATCACGTATGCATTTTTCATACTGTTCGCTGCGATTGAGATTACTTTATTACAGGAAGCGGTGACCAACGGAATGTCATTGACACAGGCACTAAACATTCTGTGGGATGATGACACAAAGGCAATATTTGCAGCCATCATTTCGTTCTGGTTTGGTTCTCGCGCAATTGAAAAAGCAAGGTCACAAGGATGATTATGGATTTACGAACAAGAATGATCGAGGGAGTTATTGCTCATCTTGAAGGTAAGATCGCTTATCACAAAGCGAATGTAGAAGTGTATCTGACGAACCCATCGGGTATCGGCGAACACTCAGATGTTATGGAAGCACTAGAGCACGAACTCAAACAAGTAGCAGAGTATGAGGACGTGTTAGGTGTCGCCCAGAGAATTCCATCTCAGTAAAGAAATGTACAAGTATGAAGCAACAATACGTAGATGGGTTGATGGTGATACCGTCGATGTTGATATTGACCTTGGCTTTGGTATCATTTTTCACAATCAGCGGATTCGTCTATATGGCATTGATGCTTACGAGTCTCGCACACGAGACCTTGAAGAAAAAAGTAAAGGACTTGCAGCAAAAGCATTTGTTAACGAGATGGCACCCGTAGATTCAAAAGTTACTCTTATCACATACAAAGAGGGTAAGTACGGCCGTATTCTTGGCGAAATCTTTCTAGAAGGTAATATAAATCTAAATACTTTATTGACCGAAAAAGGACACGCAGAAAGATATGAAATTTAAAATAGCAATAATCGCGCTGCTTGCACTGTTCTTAGTTTCCTGCGAACCATCTAAAGAAAGCGAAAAGATTTCTGGTACGCAAGACTATAGTGGAATCCAATTTCCTATAACCGTACATACGTTTCAGACTCAGAGAGAATTTGATAAGGCAGTCAAAGACATCAAGACTCACGACGAATCTGCAATAGGATACTCGCGTTGGTTTCTTTCTAAAACAACTGGAGAGATGTCTCGTTGCGAGATCTATGTCATTGTACCTGAAGGCGAGGCCGATGAACATATGACCACATGGGGTCACGAACTTGCGCACTGCGTATATGGAACATACCACAGAGAACCGAAATGAAAAGAGTTAATGTATTGGGCAACGGAGAAAGTGCCCGTATTTTTACCAGAGGAACAGACGGGTTGCTTTTAGTGTGCAACATGCCACCTATTAACCTACCGCCTGAAGAGGTGTTCGCATCCTGCATGGTAGACTTTAAGATGATGAAGGCATTACACGAAGGTCGGGTAAAGCTAGATCAGTATGATTGGGTACTGGGCACACGTCCGCGTAAGTGGATGGAACAGACCCCTGCATTTTATCTTAAGTACTCTGTGAACATCAAGGGGTTTCACGTCTTTGTTCCACCGTACGCACAACTGCCAGGACATTCTCTATCAGATGCCGCGACCAACTACTCTTGTGGTCATATGGCAACCGACTATGCGTGTCGTATCATGAAAGCTGATGAGGTACATATGTACGGGTTCGATGCGATGTTCGATATGAACCTGAACAGTTACACCGACACATTCTTAACCAGTGATCGTAGTCCATTGAATGTGCATCGTATGTCTAGCAACTGGAGACCTATCTGGTCCAAGTTCTTCCAAGAGTTCAAAAACACACAGTTTGTAATACACCACACGCATTCTGATATTAAATTCAAATTACCAGAAAATGCGAAAGTCGAAGTGGGGACACGCATATGGAACGACAAGTAAAATACATACTAGATTTCATTAAATACACGGGCGAAGATTTCGCTCACGTTTGGGAAGACAGACCCAACGTTCTTATCTGGTGTGCCATTGCGGGCATGTTCTTATACTGGATATAAAAAAGGGGGCGTAAGCCCCCTTTGTGTTTCTTACTGTCGGGTAAGTTCCTAGAATACTTTGATCATCTTTTTCATGATCTCATATTCTTCTGGTCGGCCACCGCCGGTCTTAACATCATGATCCCATCCCGAACGAACAGAGAACGCAACATCAACCATAGTTGTGATGTCTTTTTCTTCTCCGTTAAACCACTTCACTGGAGATGGTAATCCGTAATAGATGTCTACCATCTCAAAATCTTCTGTGCACATCGGTGCAAAAATTTCACGTACCTGATCTTCTTCAAATCCTACGCCTTGGTCTACCATAGGTACGCCAAGGAACACAACCGCATCAAACTTCTCGTGATCACCTGTTAGTGACCATGATGTTTGACCGTGCTTGTATTGTTGAGAACAAGGTAGGGAATGATTAACAAGACCTGCAAACTCATACACAGAAGTCATAACACCTTTATGCTTTGCTTCTGGTGGACGAGCGACTGTGAATGACATATCATATCCCATCGTGTTTAGTGTAACTGGAATAAACTGAGACACGATATTCAGGTCTGGGAAATACTGCATGTGATCTCGTTCTGGTGGAAGAACATCAATCATTCTTCCGGTGAACTTATCTAACATCCAGTGTGTTTGATGATCATTGTAGTGACCTACGAATAGAACGTTCTTGTATCCGCGAGATGCAATAGCGTTGCAAAACATTGGAGCGCGAGAAAATGCTTCTTCGACAATGTTAATCTCGTGGTTCTTGTAACGTAGGTACTTACCTTTATCTGTAGTAGATTGCTTAAGAACACTGTTGATTTCTGTCACAAGAAGGTGTTTAATCCTACCGGACAGATTGGAGAGAGTTGCGCCATCGCGCAGTATTGATTCGTCTTTTGTGCTATAAAACATTGGTTAGGGTCCCTTATAGATGTTTTGTATGTATGACTCGAACTCTTCGATCTTATCAAGACGATTAGGCCACAAGATGTATTCCTTCTCAGGATTCTTCTTGAGGTTCGTCAAGAGTGGTTGTATCGCGTTGTACAGATTATCCAGACGTGTTTGCACATCGTCTGCCTCAGAGACAACGGACTCCAGTTGTTGAAACGCTTCTAGCTCCGTTTCATCTACTGCAGTGAATCCAAAATCAAATAATTCGTTAGTCATGCATTTATTTATACATCTAGTGTTGACAACTATGAAATAATCGGTTATAATATTCTAACTGAATGGGGAGAATAATATATGAATATTTTTGTACTTAACAAAGATCCTGTGTTAGCAGCACAAGAGCAGTGTGACAAACATGTAGTCAAAATGATTGTCGAGTCAGCACAGATGTTATCAACTGCGCATCGTATGCTTGACGGTCAAGTATACCGTAAACCATCCAAGTCTGGCAAGACCATGATCAAATATTATGATCATCCCGAACTAGACAATGTCCTTTACAAGGCTGTCCACCATCATCACCCATGCACCGTCTGGACGATGGAGTCGGTTTGCAACTATATCTGGCACTACAAGCACTTCGTTGCTCTCTGTGATGAATATATGTATCGTTATGGTAAACGACACTTGACAGACACCCTTCTACGTAGTATACTTATGACTCCGCCGGTGCGTATACCACGCGTCGAGCGTACACAGTTTAAGCTTGCTATGGGTTCTAACCCTGAGTGTATGCTAGAGTGTCCAGTCGAGTCGTACCGCGCATTCTATCAGACCAAGCAAGATCGGTTTAGTATGACATGGACTAATCGTCCAGTACCATCATGGTTTGAGGTAAAGAATGAAAGAACTAGTGCTTAAGATTGTTAAAGAAGAGATCAACGAAAAGATGGATCAGATTCGTAAACTGCCCATCGACAACACCGAACCCAACACCAAGTTTCATTTTTTAACTGCTGAGTTGGGTGCGATGCAACAGATATTGCGTAGAATGGAGCAAGAGTTATGATTCATGGTTCAATGAGACACACCCCATCGGGAAGGAGAAAAACATACAATGCATGGACTACTAAGAAAAGCAAACCAGTGGAGTTTAAACCACTTAGGGACACATTTAATTATCGTGGTGATGACGTTTATTACCCTTCTGCTGATAGCGGCGGGTGTGCAACTGCCAAGCCTGATCAGTTGTCTTACACCGGCACCCTAGTCAAGGGAATCGGTACAATGCACAAGTCGAACGCTATTCCGGTGATCGATGAACAACAGATGAAAGACCTTGCGTCTATGAGAAGATAATGATACTAGCAAAAAATCCTCGCAATCAGAGTGGGGCGATCAATGACACACGATTAAAGTTCTTCGAAGACTATCAGATTCAGAATAGTCATCTAAGGGAATACGCAAATATCATCGAGACTGTAGATGGTTGGTTGTGGAAAGGCGATCTGCAGATTTTAGATTGGATCTCGCAACGAGACTTCAATCGATATGGCGGCGTGCTGGAGCTGGGTGTACACCTAGGTAAGTTGTTCATTGCTATGAACATGACAGTAGAACAAGGTGAGTCGTATGCTGTCGATGTTTTCACAGACCTTCAAGAGTACAACGTGAGTCATTCTGGTGGAAACATTTCGGATCAGATTCGTAAGTTCCGTACCAATGTAGAAACCTATGACACGCGGTGGAATGGATTCAATGTACAGATCATCACCGAAGACACGATGGTGTTGCGTCGTGATCACTTTGGCGACAATAAGTTTAAGGTCATATCAATCGATGCTGGACACCATAGTCCTCATGTAATGAGTGATCTTCGGCTGGCGAAAGAAGTACTCGCAAGAGACGGTGTTGTTATTGTTGATGACTGGATGAACTCAGAGTGGCCTGGCGTCACTGAAGGTACGATACAGTTCTTGTCTGGGAACAACGGACTAGTGCCGTTTATGTCGTATCATCACAAACTGTACCTGTGTCGATACAATGCGCATCACAAGTGGATCGATCAACTGGGTCGGTTTGGGTATCGAAGAAACGAGACTCAGTTGTGCGGATATCAGATGTACAATATTTGTGAAAAATTACCATAAAAAAGTTTTAAAAAAGTGTTGACTTCTTTCTCAGATTTGATATAATGTATTTGTAACGTGATGAGAGAGATTTGATATGAATGTAGATATTTTGATTGATGAGTTCCGCGCTTTCTGTGCGGAGAACCAGTTACCCTTGATGAGTGCTGACGAACTGTTGGTTGTCGGTGGTCTCGAACCTGAACAGGTCGAGTTCCTTCAAGACTTCATCGTCCGTTGGGAAGAGGTGGTTTAAGATGATCAAGTTGAAACCCGCAAGTCCCCAACGAGTCGCTGAAGTGATCTTCGGTAACGCCATCCTCTGGATGTTCGTCTACGCCGCGATACAACTCTCTGCTGGCCACCCAGTTGAACCCTACATCTACTAAGGATTTATTATGTTGAAATTTGAAAACACTGCGAACGTCGGAGACATGATCCGCGCATACGATTTTGAACCGATGTCAGATCGTCCCGATTCCTACCTAGTTGGTGAGGTACTTGAGAAGGGTGCGATTTGGGCGAAACCCCACTACACTGCTCCTCGCAAGGTCTACATGTGTGACGGTTACACCATCTTCGTCAAGGACTCTGTAACGGGTTCTGTAGAGCACGATATGCAACGTGTGGGTCGCATCATGTATGTCCCCTTTCAGATGGCTGGTCGTGATTTTGATAACCGTGTGGAGGTTGTGGTAGAATGAAGTATAACAAGGAAGCAGTTCAGAAGCAGATTGACAAGGATCGTCGCATCAAAGGTAAGGAAGCAAAAGCAATTCATGCTCTACTAAAGGGGAGAACACGATGAGTGCTACGTTTGAACGAATCTGGGAGGAGTTGGTTCCTCGCGAAGGTAACGCCGCGACAGTTGCGGGTGAAATGGTCCGTGCAGCGGGTCGTCTGCGTTACGACTTCTACAATAACGGTATGGGCAACAACACGTCTGGTGCCCTGAAGTTCCTACGTGAGAAGGGTGCGATCGACAAGGAGTTGTTCGAGTACGTCCTACCCTATACGACTGGTCGTCTCTATGAAGGCAACTACGACGGTGATTTCTTCCATCACGCGATCGATCGTATCGTGGAGATGACCACCAAGATGGTGACCTACAATCCTCAGCTGATGACGATGGAGAACACCGAAGACATGTTCGACTACTCCGATGAGGATCTGGATGAAACGTGCCCAGAGTGTGGGGGAATAGGTTACGACGATTATGCGGACGAAGATTGTTACATGTGTGACGGATCTGGATTCGTTGATCAATAGTTTAAGAGGGGAATCGGTCTTTCGAAGATTCCGACTGACAGGTAAGTGGACCGATCCCCTATTTTTACACTTTGTGACTTATTACCAAAAATAACTCTTGCATATTTTCTAAACATGTGAGATAATGTCTGTGTTGAGTGAGTGGAGAGAGTTATGGAAAATTTGAAAGGTCGTTCGGTTGAAGTTGTTTTTGAGGGTTACGAGTCTCGACTTGGTGAGGTCATTGATGATCGTGGTGAACAGGTTGCAGTCCACTTCCCTGAGACCGAAGAGTTCGTAGAGAAGGTCAGTTACTACGCGAAGTGGCGTCTGCTCACTAGTGAGTACGCCTTCTGCGATGTCCCTAGTGCGATGGGTGTCTACCTGATCGCGAAACCAATTGTAGAGGAGTGTGCGTAATGTTTAAAATGCCAAGAACCATTTGGAGAACCTACTTGGTCGAGTTCACCAAGTACGGTAAGCGAGTGTTCGAGGAACTGACCTACCTTGATGTGGTCGGTGAACCCGAACGGGCTGTCGGTTCAACTGTGACGGTTGTCGTCAACAAACAGAAACGAATCGGCATCATTCACGGAATTGCGTAAGGAGACCTATGTCTAAAGTCATCAAGTTGAACTTCACTAAGAAGGTGCGTTATATCTTCGACAAAGAGACTGAAGAAAACGCACAGCTTGGAGAAAAAGTTTTAAATCACTTCGGTTCATTCATCGACAACTCATGGGAGATGACCGATGTGAAAAGATTCCACAAGACCCTTCGTGAGTGTGGGTTATCAGTTGAGGAGTTCCTCGCAAAGAAATGGACAGCACCCAAGAAGAAGGCTCCTGCCAAGAAGCGGGTAAGGAAGAAGAAGTGAGAGCGGCATACCGAAGAGCAATTGATGCGGGGTTGACTGCCTCTCAAGCCCAACGGTATTCCGACTATTACCGTCGCAAGACGGTTCTACCAAAACGCGACAGCGAAAAGACTAAGACCTACAACGCAGAGTGGAAGCTCGAAAATGAACACCCTGAGTTGATCGGTCCGCTCAACGAGTTCAGGGATGTGGAGAAGTTTGTAAAACAAGTAACTGCATCCAAGACATGGGAGAAGGTCTCCCGATACCACGGAAAGGTGCGGGTCGTCCAATCGCGTAACATGGGAAGTCGAGCCGCCTACATGGGCAGGTCGCACGGGTCATGGATCGAGATCTCGCCTGCGTTTGACTTTAACAAGTACATCGTCCTACACGAACTGGCGCACAGTGCGGGACACAGTCACCACCATGTGACCTTTCGGCAGACTTTACTGAAGTTGGTGTCGAGGTTCCTTGGTCGTGAGACCGCCGCGATCCTGAAGGCGAACTTCAAGGAACAGGGGTTGCGAGTGTCTCCGTCGAAACCGAAAGACCCAGAGTCGTGGTTGCGAGCTGCGCAACGCGCTCCATTAAATAATATGGTTATTCCAAAATAATCTAAAAAAGTACTTGACTTTATTTTCAAATCAAGTATAATATGTATTGTGAGTTGGGGAGATCTGGTCTCTCGACTAGGAGCCTTCGGGTTCACTGTTTGTCTCTCTGAGACATCTGGAGTCAGAATAGGAACTTTGTTCACTGTTTCTCCCCCTCACTCCTTACTAAGAGGTTGTTATGAGTTGTTTGCAAGGATACATTGATGTGTCCTATGAAAAGTTGGTTGAGGTTCTAGGAGAGCCTAACATCTTCTACGAGTTCAAGTTCGAAGCGTACGACATCTACGGAGAAGACTTTGAGATTACTATCGCCAGTCAATACGATGGAACATGGAATGTCTTTGCGAGTAATGACTGTGCGATGGAGATTGTTGAACGAAAGATCCAACCCATTTATTGTGAAAAATTAACATAAAAAAGTTTCAAAAAAGTGTTGACAATCTTCCAGAATTTGATATAATACCTGTGTAAATTGAGTTGAGAGAGTTGATTATGAAAACATTGATTGAGAAGTACGAAGCGCGTGGTCTTGAGTTGGAGATCGACGAAGCCAAGATCACTGCAGTTTGTAAGCGTCCTACTAAACGTGCCCGTTTGGGTTACAAGACTGAGTTCGCTTACCGATACGGTAGTGTTGCTCGCATGATCGAACATGTCGAAGAGTTCCTTGCGGGTCTCGAACGTGCCGACCAGTGGAAGGAAGAGCGTAAGATCGCTCGTGCCGCCGCTAAGGCTGCCGCCCTTGAGGGTGTCAAAGAGGGTGACATCTACGTCGCGTCTTGGGGTTGGGAACAGACCAACATTGATGCCTACCAAGTTGTCGACAAGAAGGGTGCGACTGTCACTCTGCGTGAGATCGCGGTTGCCTCTGTTGAGGGCTCTGAAGGTTTCATGAGTGACCGAGTTGTCCCCGTCAAGAACGAGTTCATCGGTGGTGAGTTCAAGAAGCGAATCACTGGTAAGTACATCAACATTGACGATGTACGAAGTGCAAGTCCTGCCGAAGAAGGCAAAGAGTTCTACCGCAGTTGGTACGCGTAATGAACTTTCGTCACTGGTGTGCTGAGAAGTGGTTCCAACACTGCGAAGAGATCGAGAGTCTCACAGGTCGGAACCCAATGTATAACTCGCGAGAGTATTTTAGAATGTATAAGTGGTGGTTGCGGAGAGAGTACCGCCACGAAATGAAAGGAGAGAAGTAATGTTTACAGCAAAGCCTAAGTTAAATAACCATCTTGATGTTCGAGAGTTCGAAGTCGTGTTAGACGCCGTCAATTACTTGAATGAGTATAATAAGATGGGTAAGCAGTTCCAAGATGAACACGGTCAGTTTGTGCCTACTATGAAGGCAGAAGACTGGTGGTTGCTTGGTAAGTTAAGTGCCCCCGAGGGGTTCGAGTTTCGTGATAATAGGTTAGTGGAGTCAAAGCAATGACAGAATGGTATGCGCGTGGTGAAGTGGGAGAGTATCTTCGGGATCTTTTTGATTCAGTGATTGATGATATGATCTCACCTGAGATGGCGGTTTCTAGTATGGAAGCTATTGGTATGAGTGAAGTCGAGATTCGAGAGGCGATCCAAGATGAGATTGACCTTCTCGAAGCGTTTGATGAAGTCATCCCCGAAGTAACGATTCATTAAGGAATAGGTATGGTTGCCGAAAATATTATTGTAGAAAACGCCCCTAGTTTTGAGATTTCTGATTATGTCTTTCGTTGTGCGGAGTCAATCGGAATTAATCGTCTGGGGGGTTATGTAAAGGTTGTGTTCGAAGATCATATGATCGGCAATTTTTCGGGTGAGACAGATGGTGATGAAGATCGGGTTGACATTAGATTCTCAACCGAAGATCAAGATGATGGATCTTTGAAAATTAATATTGCGCATGAGTTAGTTCATGCGGTTCAAATTTTGACAGGGAGACTCATTCATATAGGTCTTACTCTCGACGAAAACGGATTGATTGCATACAAGCATATATTTGATGGGGTCGAGTACGTAAATCTTCCTTATGAAGATCATCCTTGGGAACATGAGGCGTATCAGTATGAAGAAGAAATCTACGCGTCGGTCGAATCCGGTGGCGAAACACTCGCCGAAGTTCAATCGGCCATCCACCCACATTGATCGTAAGAAAGAGGTTAAGAAACGAGGCTATCCTGAAGATAGTCTCTATCCTAACAATGAACACTCTTGACAACAAGAGTTTTTTGGAGTATAATAGATGTCAATTTCGAAAGAAGAACGTTACGCAATGATTCGTGCAGCTGCACTTAAGATTCAGAAGCGTGGCAAAATCAGTGCGGCAAACAAGCGTCTCGCTGATGAAGTAGAACGTCTTGATCGTCAAGACTATAAGTCGGATGTACGTTGGGGTGATGAGACCAAGTTTGTCAATACTCATTACTCTGAAGTATATGAAGCAAACCAGTACGAGGAGTGGAATTAATGTCCCTACCTGAAAACCTTATTGACTTAGGTCAATACCCTCGCAATGATGTAGAACTCATTACACGTGAGTATATGCGTATTGCGTATCTAGACACTCTAGACACCTTCATTAAGGAGTTCGCAGAACTACCCGAAGAAGATGAGAAACGTCAAAATGTGATCGCAACCCTTGAAGCGTTCGAACACACGATTGCAGTTCTTGACCAGAGTGAAGAGTTTCTCGAAGCCGTTCATGCAGATACTGGTGAAGAAGGCGGAGAGGATGATGAGTTCGAACGATTCTAAGGAGGCAACAATGTCATACGATAACATCGTTGAACAGTTAAAGTCTAACATCCTACAAGTCACGTTTACGAAGGTGAATGGAGAAGAGCGCGTTATGCCTTGCACTCTGTTACCTGAGTTATTACCTACGCGTGAACAGGGTGAGACTGCGGCTGCATTGGCTGTGAACAACTCAGTGGTACGTGCGTTCGCTATCGATAAGCAAGCATGGCGCTCTTTCCGTGTGGAAAACGTCACGCAAGTTGAGGTACTCGATGGATGAACAAACTGAAGAGAAGTTCCTAACCAAAAAATCTTTCTCGGCAATGATCGAGAGTTTCGTATATAGAAACAAACAGTCCTATATGGACGCTATAGTACATCTGTGTGAAGAGAACGGACTAGAGTTGGAAGATATCAAGAAGTACCTATCTCCGACTATAGTTGAGCATCTTGAGGCCGAGGCGAGACAGTTACATTTCTTACCCAAGCAGAACACACTAGACGTATAAATAGAAGAGCCCTAGAGGCAATTCATACTTAAGTTTATATTTTAGTTAATACAAGGTACATATTATGTCTTTTGCAAATCTAAAGTCCAGATCTATGGACATCTCCAAACTTGTCACTGCCGCGACCGAAGCGTCAGGTCAGACAACAAACACCAACAAATACCAAGACGATCGCAAGTGGAAGCCAACTGTTGATGAACAGGGCAACGGCTACGCTGTCATTCGTTTTCTTCCTGCTACCGAAGGTCAAGATCTTCCGTGGGTACGTTACTGGGATCACGCGTTCAAGGGTCCAACCGGACAGTGGTACATCGAACGATCACTTACCACACTTGGTCAGAATGATCCAGTCGGCGAGTTGAACTCCCGTCTGTGGAACTCAGGCATCGAAGAAGACAAAGAGACTGCACGTCGACAGAAGCGTCGTCTACACTACGTCACTAACATCCAAGTGATCAACGATCCCGCGAACCCAGCGAACAACGGTAAGACGTTCATCTATGAGTTCGGCAAGAAAATCTTTGATAAAATTATGGATCAGATGCAACCTGAATTTCCTGGCGAGACTCCGGTAAACCCATTTGATTTCTGGGGTGGCGCAGACTTCGAGTTGAAGATCCGCAACGTCGCGGGTTATCGCAACTATGATAAGTCTGACTTCAAAAGCACATCTCAGTTTTTGAACGGTGACGAAACACAACTCGAAGCGGTGTACAATTCTCTGTATGACCTGAACGAGTTTGTAGTTCCTAACTACCCTAACGCACACGACGCGAACTGGTTCAAGTCTTATGACGAACTAAAGGCGAAGTTGGAGACCGTATT
>Ga0208917_1000775_pt1 | contig 16068 bp, 8 predicted proteins | sample DEB08_DNA_10_FD_185500 | JGI IMG/M metagenome (GOLD analysis project Ga0208917, IMG submission 185500) | Aqueous microbial communities from the Delaware River and Bay under freshwater to marine salinity gradient to study organic matter... | ecosystem: Environmental > Aquatic > Marine > Coastal ...
TCAGACTGGATAATAAATGGAGAAGATCCAGAAATTTTATAGAAATTAGAAAAAGCTTCTACATCAACATTACCGTTCGAGTCTAGCGGCTCTCTGATATAAATCCTATTTGTATCATTTTCTATGCGCTCAATATATAATTCTATAACATCTTCTCTTTCTTGGTTGTCAAATTGATCCGAATTAGATATATCCTTATAAGAATCGTATGTTTTATCACATAAAAATTTGATCTTACTTCCAGCAAATCTTACATCGATTTTCCTATCTACAACAATATATTTATTAGATCTATCAACAGAAACTACTCTCCCTTGTAAAAGGTAATCACTTTTAAAAGAATCTTCTATCTGAATCACATCTCCGGGCTTTAAAATGATTCCCTGCATATCAGTCGAAAATGTAACAGCATTATTTTCGAATCTATTTGTAGCTAAAAGCCACAAGCCCATTCTTCTCGCCTGATCCCTAGAAGTAACCCCAAATCCTAAAATTTCTTTTGATACAATTCCATATTCTTTTATCAATTCGCTATCTTCTACAACTTCAACTTCATCTTCAAACTTATTATATCTATCTTTATATAAAATTTTTGCTACGCTATAATTACCATCAACGCTACCAGTAGAATAAGTAAAAACCCCATCCTTCACATTAGTATTATTAAACATGTAAGAAATAGGCTTAGAAACATCAATGGTGGTAGTAATTAAATTGTTCCTATAATAAGTCAAACCCCTAAAAATAGAAGTTATATCATTTAATAATTTTAAACATTCTGTTTCATTATCTATAAGAACATTCGCTGTAAATCTAGACTCTAAAGGATCTCTATAACCTAAAACCCTAGGTAGACATTTGCCATTTAAAGATTGACCTGAATCACTAGCTGAAAAAATAGGAGTATTAGCATAATCAGATTTTAATTGATCGTAACCTGCTTGCCACCAGTTTGTGGTGATAAATTCTAATATATGATTAACAGCGCCATGTTGAGTATTTTTCTTAGATTCATTAAGCAAATTTTCTAATTTTACTATGCTTTTATTGTCTACTAAAGAACTGTCCGAAACCATTTTATCCCTAAAGGTTTTGATCATGTTTCCAGTTTGCTCTTTTTCAAAAGCCATAGTTGGCCCAATATAAGGCATCAGATGAAAACGAAACACTGAACCCTCACCTTCAGGCGTCGATTGAAATTCAAAAATATTTTCATCTGTCGCTGATTGCATCATATTTCCCTCTTCTATATTCTGAACTATTTTTCTAGCATTATTGACCTCTCCATCATTTATATCATATAAAAAGATAACAGAATTATAAGCTCCACCATTATTGTTTGTGTAATTTATGTTATCAGAAGAATAATTTGGATGATATTTATTTTTTATATCAGTTAAAGAATTTACCTGACCGTTCTGAGAAGTCTTCGAAAGAAAAATATGCCACTTATAATTAGGATAGTAAGTAAAGTAATCTTCTGACGCTCCTCTTGGGGAAGTAGAAACAACTAACTCATCGCAATATTTTGCTATTTTATATAGCTCCCATTTATTCAAATCTTCTAGTAAAACCTTCCCATTACCAACTCCATATCTATTATTTGTACAAATATCATAAAAAATCCAAGCAGGATTATCTGTCCACCTTAAAAAATTACTAAAATTCCCATCCCAATTACCAGAATATTCTTTCGCTTCTGGATCATAATTATTTGGAACTTTTATTTTAAGTAACTTCAAATCAAAAGTCCTATCAGGATCATTTTTAAAATGCTTAGAAGAAACAGATGATTTAACTACAGCTGAATACGGATAACAAAATTTTCCCTTCTTCTTCATCGATTCAACAATCGAAGAAACACCAAAAAGCAAAGATAACTTTGCATCATCATAAGCTACTTTTCTTGTTAAAGGGTAAACTCTGATATAATATTTTTTATTAAGGAAAGGATTTAGGTTTAAATCAAAAGTTATACCAGAAACATAATTACTTTTAGAAATCCCTACTATACTAGAAGTTATATAAACAGAATCATTTGTTCCATCTTCAAAAAGTTCCACAACAAAAGTTATTTGACTTTCTCTTGTGCTACCGTTCCCACTTAATCTAAAAACTTGATCAGCTGAAATATTAACAGTTATTTGATCCGCAAATCGATTTTTTATTTCATGAATGAAAGGATTACAATAGTTTTTAGCTAATTTAATATTATCAAGCCATTTGTTAAAAACATCAATATCTCCAGCGCTTAAACTGCTATTTGAAGTAATCCCACCTTCCAAAAAACCATATTTAGTAATTATCCCGTTTTCTAAATGTATATAAGATGTTTTCTGAGTGAAATTTTTAGCAGCCTCAAACCCATAATTGGAATTAGGAATCGATTGCCACTGCCCCCCATTATATTCAACATGAGCAAAATCCTTTTCATTCAATAATAAATTTTGTCTATAATTAAAAACTGTAGAAGGAAAATCATAAAAACCATCATTATTTTCTGAACCATAAAATATACTAAAACCTTGAGTAACAAAATTAAATTTATTTAATTTTGAATCTATGAGCGGAACATTGTTATAGTAAACGCCTTTACCTAAAATAATATTTGAATAATCCTTATTAGATAAATATTTTAAAATATTTCCATCAGAATCAACAAGCCCAGCTATAGGCCCTTCGCAGATTAAATCAACCGAAGATAAAAATTCATCACTCTCTAATTTAGTTTTAGGATTTTCTACCAACTGTGATAAAGCTGTTATATTACCAACCCATGACATATTTAATTACTTTCTTTTATTTGATATGGAGATAAAACATAATCTCCAGCTTCATTTTTAGGACCTGATGCAGTTGAACTTAAATTATTTATAGAAATATAGTTAGAAACAACCGCACTACCTAATTTTAACCTGCCATAACCGATAGGAACAACTATATTTCTAGCTGTAACATTTCTAATTCCTCCTAAAATTGTAGAATTTGTTTTAACATCTTTAGGCGCTTTTGGACTCATCATTTTAGTTATAACTATCGAAGCCACAGTCAAAAGCACTCCTATAATAAAAAGTTCTAAACCACCAGACCCCTGAACAATAGGAAGTATTTCTACTTTATTATTTTTTTTTAATACATTACTATTTAAAAGATACGAAGGCATAGCTTTGCCATCTATAAAAACTATAAAATGTGTTGCAAATTTTTGTAAATCATAAAAACATCTTGAAACCTTAGAAGTATTAGCTTCTATAGCTTCAAATATTTCTAAAACAGATGATACATTTAACCTCCATTCAGAACCGAATTGTTTACCTAAAATTCCTCTAAGAGTTATATCGACCATTATTTCTCCTTGTGATAAAATTCATCATTATTTACACTATATAAAAGCATATCCATATTAAAAAAATACTGATTCTCTAAATCCCATTCTGAAAATCCAGTTCTCTCTATATGAGCAGGATGACTATGAAAAAGCACACAATCATCTTGCCAAATACATTCTTTAGGAGAAATCAAAAAATAATTTACTGGATCAGGATGAATGTTCTCTTTCTCTATAAATTTTTCTCTATAAATAAACCCACAAATTTCTTTCTTAGATTTCAAAGATTTTTCTTTTAAAACACTAAGTAAAACTTTATTATTTTTTATTTTAGCTAGGTAATTCATAGTCATAACTTACTGTGCCGGGAAAGCCACCAAATGGAATTTTTTGACTTTTATCTGTCTGATTAACCCTGAATCTCGCTAAACAACCTGATAATTTCTTAGAGCATTTATCTTCTTTCCATATTTGACTATTAGAAAGGGGATCTATGCCTTTAGACCCATCTTTAGAAATACAGATAAAAAATCTAGAAGGCAATTCTGAATTTTGAGTTAAAGAATCTTTTGTGAAATCAAAGTTTATATCAGGATCAATCTTCACAAAATCACCTCTTTGATAATTAATCTCACTATTATAATCTCCTTTATAAATTAAATCTTGAAAATTATAAGAATCATAATACCTAAAATCTTCAGAAGTGTCTCTAAGAAATAATTTATCATTTTCGTCTGCTATTGGTATTCCTAAATTTCCGTCTTCAAAGCCACTGAAAAATTCACTACTAGGCTTAAAAGAAGAATTACTTATTTCAGAATCATTCACATCAACTCCATATTTATAACCTAAATATGAATTAATAGATTTAATTTGAGTTTCAGATAAAAGTTTTTGAAATATTATTATTTCATATATAACTATATGGCTTGATGTATTGGTGCTCGAATTAAATCCTAAATTTTCTATATCATGACTTAAGCCAGACCCATACTCAGGCTCCAAAGAAGATATTTTATAACCATTTTTAAATAAGTTAATTTTATTTATATCGCCGGGGTCTGATATATCAGAATAATTATCTTTAGGTATTGAGCAAGAATAAATTATAGGAGTGTTTACATTATTTGCCAAAGGGTGCTCTGATCCTAAAGCTCTATTATTAGTATTTTTAATTTGAACAGAATCTAATTTAGAATTTTTATCTAATACGCTAGAAGACCTATTTCCAGAATAACCTATAAAAGTGTTTAAATTTTCTGTTTGTAAACCCCTCACAAAATATCCACCTTTCTTTTTCCATGGAGTGTATGTGCTATTTGATCCAGCAAAAGCGTTAGTTGGTTCAGCTATATAAAACACTGTTAAATCTTTACCGCTAAAGTCATAACTCAACTGTATTTTTTGGAATTGATCAAAAGAGTCACCAAAATTTGGCAAAATAGGACAAATTCCATAATTATTTTTTAATCTTCCAGTGTTGTAATAAACAACTGGACCAAGAGTACTTGTCCAAGTTATATCAGTATTAATATTAGCTAAAACATCACCCGAAGCAGAAGCATTTATATCTCCGGCTTTATTTTCCCAAGCAGTAGCTGTTTTAAAATATTTATAAATAACTTCTGGTCCGAAATTTTGTAAATACTTTACATATTGAGAGAAATCTTCTGAAACTGTAACGCCTGAATAATTAAACCAAGACCCAAGATATTCCCGAATAGTATCGCTGCCACCATCATAACTTGCAACCACGCCTTCTAAGGTTGTGTAAGCTGGCTCCAAAACACTAACGTAAGGCCCAGAATACCCTAAATTTTTACCATAATTGCAACCATAACCCCTATATTGCCAAGGGCAGCTATTATTATAAACCTTTCTAGAAGGGCAAGTTAAACCATCTATATCTAAAATATTAGATAATTCAAATTCGACTCTTTCTTTATTTTCTAAATTCTTTTTATTTATAACGAATTTATCACTAGATATGAATTCATTAAACCCAGAAACGCCCAAAGGATTTTTTGATTCTCCACCAAAATTCACAGCATCTAAATCTTTAGCTAATAGTTTTTTTCTATAAAATTCTTTCCCAAGCAAATCCCCTCTATCTTTTATTATATTACTAATAAAGTTATTAACATTACTTATACTAAAAGTTGGTCTATTTTGTTTTCCTTCTGAATCATATTGCAAATTAGACATCTCACACGGAATATATAAATAAGAGCGGCCTTGAAAAACTAAATCCTTATTAAAATTTTTCGACCCATGAAAATAAAGATAACCCTCAAAATCATTCAACTTAATTTCAAACAAGTCAATGATTTCGCTATTCTTAAGTAAAAATAAATTTGACATTTTAATTCGAGTATAGATTTAAAAAGTTATGGCTTAATGGTAAACCAAACGATAGCTGACTATTAGTTCCAGAATCATGCTTTGCTACTTGCAATCTTCCGCTTGAAGATTTAAGAATTAAAGGAGCGTAATAACTAGCTAAATACTCCATAATAGAATCGGACGCTTGATTTCTTTTCTGAACATCAGCTGCAGCTCCGTGAATATAATCAAACAAATATAATCTTGTCTTAGTGTCCTCGCTTGAATCTGAATCGTTGTTATTTAATTGAATTAACATTTCCCGAACATTTTTGCCTGACTGAAGACCTAAATAACTATTAAAAACTTTTTTTCCATTTATAAAAGTTTCATTTTTTAGAGCTTGTATAGAATTGCTTGATGTGTTAACCAAATTAGCTTGATGAGCGCCTATAGTTGAGTGCATTTTTACAAAAAATAATTCAAAAGCAGCTAACTCAGTCGAATCAGACAAAGTGAACTTTTCATTATCAACTGTCGTAAAATTAGGAGTTTTAGCTAAATTAAAATCTTTAAAAACAAAATGACTAGCTACTTCTCTAGAATTAATATTTTGCGGATCAATTGTTAACTTGCTACGCCACTTACTACTATCAGAATTAACTTCCATTTGGTTAGAATAAATGAAAAAATCTCTTTCTGCTGTAGAATATTCTTTTCCATCAGACAATTCTTGATAAGATCCGGGTAAAACAAAAGCCGGAGTATTTAAAGATGACCCCACAAAAGAAGCTCTAGTTCCATTTAAGAAAGGAGATCTATAAAAATTGTATATCAAATTATTTGGATTAAAAGGCGCTGATTCCATACCCCAAAAATCCTCAGAAAGTTCTTGCGTTGAACCCCAATATGTTGCATCAACAAATTTATGAATAGCACTACATCTATCCTTACTTAACATTTCATTAACAGTATCGACATAACTATTGTTTTTTAATTGTTTTCTTGCTAAAGCAAAAACTAATATTGTATAATTTGGCCTTAAATCAACACCGCTTGAAGACCCCCAAAAAGCCGGAAGATCATTTGAGTTATTATTAAAAGCCTGAATAGCATTAGCTTGACTGGCCGCTCCAGTTAACTCATAAAATTTTCTACCATAAGCTTCTCTTACAGTTAATACATTGCTACTATTTTTTAACTGAATTGTTTTTCCGGCAGAAGAATCCCAAGTACTTTTTACTGCTCCAGCAGAATCAGATATTCCTTCTGTTTTAAATCTAAATAAAAATGTTGAGCTAGGTAAAAACGTTTTTGAATCTCTCTCCGAAAATCCTAAATACACATTAGGGAAATTTCCCGCACTACCGCTAGACCCAGAAGTACCAATTAATTTTCCATCAGACCCTCTTCCTTGAACATCTTTCCATTCTTCATTTGAAGGGTAAGGTATCTCATTATAATTAGATAAATCACTTTGATTAGAATTATTTTGTTCACCATTAGCTATATTAGCTCCGACGTTTGTCACATTCGTTTTGTAAGCATCAGTACCCCCAAGACCGGCATAAAAAACACTATCTTTATCTTTATTTACATAGTAATCAAAAACTTTTGCTGCATAATTTAAATTATCAAAATCAAAAATAGGACCACCATCTTCTGCGTTCACAACTGCGGTTCCATTCCATTCAGCGCCTTCGCCATTATAACCCGCAATAGAAATATTTTCAAAATTCAAAACTAAATTAAACTTATTACTTGCATTAACCGAATAAATAAAATTTTCACCTTCTGGCTTTTTCAATCTTATCGCAGCCACCCCTTTTGTCTGTGAGTCAATTCTACTATTAGAATTAGGTGCGTCAGAATTAGAATAAAAATTTAAAACAACTCCTGTATAAGCAGTAAAATCATATGAATTGTTATTTGCTTCGTATAATATCTCAGCCAAATCTATTTCATATTCTTGATCTATGCCTTTATTTATTGTTAAAAAATCTGTCCCAAAACCTAAATTATCGCCGGGACTAGGATGTAGCCCACTATAAGTTATATTATCTATAGGATTAGTATCGTCAGGCTTAAAACCAGTACAATAAGTATAAGAACTATTCTCATTAACACCATTCACAGCAATCAATCTGGCATAAATATAAGAATCTGTAGGAAGATTATTTATTTTATAAGAAAAATCTCTTATTCCGTAATTATAATAATCTAAATATTGAGGCTTAGAAGATTCTGTATTTTTTGCCACCTGAATATCGTACGGAGAATCAGCAACGTGAGCAGAAAAACTAGAATCACTGCATAAATCTATTTTAAAACCAGAGACAAATGCCTGACCACTCAATAATTGCCATTTGAAATCTAAATTGTATCCATCTTTTTCGTTATAAGATTCTATAGCAAAAAATCTTCCGGGCTTAGTTGGATTTACTGGATCTAAAATTCTTTGCCCTGTTATTTTTATAGTAATTGCTGAATCTAAATCCCCTTCTGAAGATTGAGAAATGATACTTAGGTCTGCAGTTTCTATTCCAGTTGTTTGATAAGTGGGCCAAAATGTAGAAAAAGGCTTGTGGGCTACATAAATATTACCAGATTCACCAGCTCCCAAACTAAGAGAAACGGAGCTAATCGATGTATCCACATTATTTATATCAGAAGCTACAAATAAAGTATCATATAAATTATCATCTACCGCATCAGTATCTGGTAATGGATCATTGTTTGTAGTAAATAAAGATGTTTCTGACATCTCAGCAACATAGCTAACAGGTTTATCAGATCTATTAAAAATAGAAATACCAGTATAACTCCCAAAACCTGTCGGCACGGGATTTAAATAAACTCCTACGTTATAATCAGTACTCATATTATATACTCACAAATTCTATTTGAGTGTCGAAATTTGTTACTACAGAAGACTTCGCTCTAAACTGTATAAATTTTGCTTGAATATCATTGTTGTTATAAAAATTATAAGAATGACTCCACTCTGGACAATAAACATCTATCTCTTTATTATAAGGCTGCGGCAAAGTATATCTAAATATTTTAAATCCAGCTTTATCATCTAAAAATTTTAAAATAGCCCTCGCTTCTCTATTAGACCTACTAGAAAAAGATAAATTAAATTCTAAATTATTATAATTTATACCATCTTTTAAATACTCTTTTGTTGCTGCTTCGTATTCGGCTGCAGTTAACCTCAATTGCTCTGGTACGCTATATTCAATATCTTGTTTAAAATAAAATTCTTTTGTAAAGTGAGAATCATTACCTAAAGGAGCATTAGCTTCTTCAATAGCTGTATCAATTTTTGCTCCAGTATAGTAATAATATCCTCTCTGCGAATAAATTGACGACTCAACATACACAACATCATTGTAATCAAAACCAACTAAATCATTAGAATAAGTTCTTATATTAGATTCATCTAACTGAACAAGCATACCTTTATAATCTAAATTACTATCATATAAAGATTCTGCTTTTATAGAAATATTATTTATATTGTTATAAGGTGTCGAATGATCTATATCTAAAAAGTAAACTTCTGCATCTTTCTTAAAAGGTTGAAATAAATCAATATCAACACCCTTGTAACCTTCATAGATACTCTTATTTTCTCTTTCTGGAGTATTTTCAAAATAAGTTATAAGACACTTTGCTTGAGTATCTGTAAGTCCATCATACTTTAAATTAAGCGTAGTATTTAAACTATTTATATTTCTAGATACATTAGATTGATAGCCATCACCAAAATTAGATCTCGACAACTTTGCCGAAAACTCAACTGACGACCCATAACTCAATTTAAATAAATCATCTATATCTTGAGTCCAATAATCACTCCCAGTATAACCTAGAGGAGATTTAGAAAATCCAGCTGGTACATCTTTCTTTGCGAAATAAAGACCATCTGAATCAAAATAATTTTCAAATAAATATTTTTCGTAAGAATCAAGATCGCTCTCGCCTAATACTCCACTAAAAGAAAAGATATCGTAATACTTAACTCCGTTAGAATTATTTGTATTTCCTAATTTAATGAATCCCGACTTCCAACCTGAATAATAATCTTCATAATCACCTAATTGATGACCATTTTGCCTTACTGTTATAATAGGACCTGAACTTCCAGAGATTCCAGATTTTTGAACTAAAGTTATTATATTGTGCGTATCATAAACCGGACAAACCGCATTAAATTCTGTTTCATCTACTATTATTTTTGATTGACCTACAGCATCTTCACCGCTGACTCTTAAAAATCCTGAAGGACCAGATCCGAAATTGTTATATGCCCATCCATCTTCTCTATCAAATCGAATAATATTCTGAACTGAATTATTATCCGAATTATTAGATGCGTTAAAACATATAAAAGTTGTTCTCTCAACACAATCAAAACCAGAACCACTCAAAAATTGATCATCAAATAGCTCAATATAATTATCATTAAAATTAACAAAAGGTCTTAAAGATTCATCATCTGATAATTGTAATAAATTTGCGTATTGATTATCTTCATTTTCGGATTGAGCTACTTTATTTTTCCAGCCAGTAACATTATTATCTAACCCTAAATTAAAACTATCTATATATTCATTATTAAACCAAAACAATAATCCAGTTTGACCAAGGCCCGTGTAACTAGGGTAAATAGATTTTTCTGTATTTAATTGAAAATCTATAATATCATATTTGTTGTATGATTGAGAATAATCATATTCTGCAATATTTTGAATGTTTAACCCTGATAATATATAGCTCATTTTATACCAACGTCTTTCTTTCTGTTACTGTTTGTTGAATAGAAGCTTCTGCTAATAAATATTGACCATTAGAAACATTGTAACTTTGATTAGATAAGACCCCGCTTACCTGAAAAGAGTTTAAAGAAGTTCCATAAAAATCTTTTAAATAAATTGTGCTAGTAGCATTTTTTCCATTTATAGATATCAATTTACCTAAATTATTTGAACTTAAATTTATTTCACACTGCTTATTTAATTTTGCCACCCTGAAAGGAACTATTTCTTCTACATTAAAAAATGAAGGTCTGTCACAGCTAGAAGAATAAGAAAAACTAACTACATCCCCTACAGCATCTAAGCCTTGCCCAGCTCCACCGCTGCTGCCGCTGCTACCATTATTACCTGAAGTTCCAAAAATGCTTTCTTTATCTAAATAAGATTTATAAGCATTAGCTATATATTGAGGCACTTCTTTTCTCAATCGACTTATCACCGGTTGCTCAGAAAAATCTTCTACTTTGACATTTCCATACCAATCAAAACTTGCTGAAATTAAAATTGGTTGAAACGGCTCGACACTAAAAGAAATAGATTTAGGATAAGCTCCAGTTATATTTACGTTTGCAAATCTAACATTTACTGCAGCTTCATCTGTTCCTGTTATATTTAAAAATGAAGGCAAAGAACCAGTTAAATAAAATTCACAATCTAAACTCCCGACTACAGCACTACTCGGAGCGTAATTTAATAAAGACCCATCACTTAAAACTACAGCATCAACAGAAGCGCTAGCACTCAAGCCTACTTGAGAAGCATAAAAATTCTGAGAATTGATTTTAAAATCAATATTTCTATAGTTTATGAATTTAGCCATTTTAATCTACTGTGTATGATACGCTTGACATGATAGTACAATTAATGTCTGTAGCTGGACCCGTAGCTTGACAAATTCTATACTGAACTAATTGACCCTCTGCAAAACTTGCATTACCTGAAAAACTTGTGAATGTATACACATTTCCAGCACTAGAAATGCTATTTAAATTAAACTGAGCAACAACGCCATTTGTCGGCAAAGTAGATGGAGCCGTATTTGCTGTATCAGAAAAACAATCTAATTCCTCGTCTGTTCCTCCAGAAGAAGCGTTCACAACTGATATTTCAAATCTCGCGCCATCAGTAAAATGAGTTAAAGAAGTGTCTGCTGTTACAATTTTTATTTTTTTAATTGTCCCGGCATAAGGAGCTATAGCAAAAGGGTTTTCTGTGCTGCTGCTAGCATTAGCGCTTGTTGCAGAACTTTCTTCAAAAGGGTTAATATAAGTATCTCCAGAAATACACCTCGTATGATAATTTTGAATAAATTTACCTTTAGTGTAAGCGGAATTAGTAGTTAAAGATCCTTTTATATCTAAATCGCCATCTCTATTTATAGAAGCTTTAATAGAAGCTTCTGAAGCTATATCTGCATCTACTCTAAAAACAAAAACATCTTCATAAGAATCTGCCACCCCATCATCATATAAACCTATCCCCCACTTACTTACATTATTTGTGAATGTAGGACCAGTTCCGACAGATCTAGCAAATGTATATATTGAGTTCCTAGGACCAGTATAAGAAACTTCATCATTATTAAAATTATTAGTTTGAAATACCTCAGAAAGAGAAGAGTTTTTTCCCTCGAACTTTACTAGTCTATTTTCTGCATTGCTATAAACATGCAACTTATTATCAGGAGCAGTAGCGCCAATACCTAATTTTCTACTTGATAAATTATATACTAAATTATTTGTACTTAAAGTACTTGTTGGACCTATATTTAAGAAAGTATTCTGTAAAGTAATATAGCTTGTCGCAACATTATTACCGATTCTTATCCTGCTTCTCGAAGAATTTCCGTTAGCGACATTAATAATTGTATTTTCACCATGAACCTCTATTGGGCTACTTGGAGAAGTCGTGCCAATCCCTACAGCAGGAGAAGAAACATTGTTAGAAACATAAAAAATATTATTGCCCAAACAGATATCATCTGTATTACTTTGATTAATATAAAATATGTCAGAAGCTACTGATGTTTTTACTTCTGCCCTGCCCGGATCAAATATAATCCCAGAAACGCCGCTTTGAAATTTAATGTCTCCACCATTTACATAGAATTTATTTGTTACATCAGAAGATCCATCAAAAATACCAACATTACCACCTGTAGTTATATTGAATACTCCAGTGTAATTAGTGTCGTCGTCTGAAACTTGAATGTAGTAATCTAAATCAGAAGCTCTTTTAATATTTCTCCAGTAAATATCTGGATCTGACATTGTTACCGCAACAGATCTTGAAGCAGTAGATCCAGTTATTCTTATTTCTGGATTTGTTACTCCTCCATAATCCCCGACATGCAATGAAAAAGATGGATCTTCATTATCTATTCCAACAAATCCGTTATCTCCGACAGTTATACCGCTAGGCACAGTTCTCCCCAACATACTGATTCCATCAGTGCTTTTGGCTTTCAAACCTGTAAAAGATTGCTCTAGCTCATCCAAGCTCAAAGATCTTGTATCTGAACTGGTAGAAACCGCAAAAACATAACTGTTAGTCATGTTAGGGCCAGATATTGGAGTTAAATCTGTAAATTTTGCCATTTTAATTTAAATATGTTTTATATGATAAGTTTACACTCAATACATCGTCTGATGTAGAATTAACTTGTTCTGATTCTATCACCGCATCTGAAGAGGTGAACGTGAAAATATTTACTGAAACATTTTTAGTAAAAGCTATAAGCGCCTCACTTGTATCAGCATCAACTAGAACAACCCCATTAGCAGTTGTTAATTCAATATCTTTTAAAATAGTTCCATTTATAGAAACAGAAAAAGAAGAAGCCCCATTCGATGTAAGATCAGAAAAAGCTCTTTTTGTCTCATAATCGTCTATTTCTAAGTTAAAACTTGCCGTCGCCTCTATTGGAAAAACATTATGAACTTCTATTGGAAGCTCTGCATCAGATGATGATAATCCATAAATTGGTTGCTTAGGCATCGAATAATTTACGCTAAAATTAGTAATTCTATTTGTCGTAGAATTTCTAGTTGTTAGAGAAATATCTTTTACTTGTGGCACAAATACTCCACCAGCATAACTTTGCCCTGATGGATTAAAATTAGGACCAATATCTCCATAAACATTAAACGCCGCGTTCAAAGTTGGAACCTCTCCAACCGAACATTCCAAACCAACAGAATTTAAATAACCATCTTCAAATGCAAAATATTTATTATTATAATAAACACCAGCATCAACTTTTTTAGCTAAAAATTGACTACCGTCTCCTGTTAGGTTAAAAACAGGATCATCATTAGTCATGTAACGAGAGAAAGACAACTGAGCACTAGGAACAGAAGCCATAACGCTTTTCGTAAAACCTTTTCCAATAACATTTATTGGCTCATAAGCTAAATTATAAGAACCATCAACAGACAGCACACCAGATAAAGCTGCGCCATCAAAATAAAAAGTGTTTTCGTAATTTGTTGTTGCGTTTTTCATTAAGTTCTTAATGGATTTTTATAAAGTTCGCCGCCGTATCTTTTTTCGTTCACCATGCTCTTGAGAACAAGATTATTTATTTGTCTTGCCATTTCTTTGCTCAATACAATATCATCCTTATCGTAACTATTAGTGCTAGCTCCATATACAGCTTTACCAGACCTATCAACATTAATAGAAATACTAGTAGAATTATTATTCGTATTATTTGTTGTAGATGCCATCCCTCCGCTCTGATAAGATCCAGCATTCATTGAATTCATAGTGCCTAAACCATATTTCTTAACGGCGCTATTGTTCATTACATATTCCCCTCCAGTTAGCATAGCCGGAATAGTATCACTCAACCTAGAACCATGAGGAACAAATCCTCCAGAATTATAACCTATCAACCCCCCTTTTTGAACTGTATTTAAAGGAGTAGCTAAACTTGCAGGTAAATGGTCTGATGTTATTCGTTTAAAAGGATTTAAACCCTTGCTATATAATCCTTTAAATGAAGACGTTGTTTGCCCTGCCCCAAAAGCTCCACCAGTAGTTGTTGATGTTGGCGTAAACATCTTACCTAATCCTGCGCTCATAAACATACTTCCGGCTGCGCCAATAATAGCACCAACTAACTGAGCTCTCTTTTGTCTTCTCTCAAATCTTTTTTGGACTTGTCTTTGAAATCTTTCTCTAGCCAATTCTCTTCTTCTTTGAAAATAAGCGTCATTTTCAAAAGCATATGCAGAGTATAAATCTGGATTAATAGCGCCTATATTAGCTCCGTTAAACATCAAATCCCCAGTGTAATCATATTCACCATTTTTAAGAGATCTCGCCGCTTCCATAGAATAGCCTCCGCCACCCTGAAATCTTGGAGCCATTCCAAAATTTAATCTATCAAGGGCTCTCGGACCACCCATACTTTTAACGGCATTTCTATTTAAAACATATTCTCCATCTTCTAATAACGCTAGATTTCTATCTCCAGTTCTTCCTCCAGATATATACATTCCATTTTGAGCCCTAATTACTCCTCCAGTTTGACTGCCAATTCCAGATGCAAAATTCCCAAGTAAACTTCCTACAGCTTTTTGAGCTAAAGCTCTAAATACTTCCTGCTGCAACATACGACCAAAATCGATTGCCATATCAGCAAAAGCATCACCTATGCTCTTTGTACCTTGAGCCACTTCACTCAAAGCGTTAGCCATTCCATCAGCAAATCTTGACGGAGCTGTTTCAGCTAAATTAAGAAGAATTGCATCCGACTCAGCTCTCATGCCACCAATACCTTTTTGGAACCTTCCCCCTAAAGTGTTATTAATTCTTTCCAGCTCAGCTTGCTGCGCAATATCTTCATCAGTAGCCTGACGTTGAATACCAAGTATCTCTTTTCTTGTTTCGTATTGTTCTTCTAGTAATTTTATTTGCTCCAATAATTCTTCATTACCTTTTGCTGTATTTTTTAAAGATTCAAAATTTAAATCAGAATTCTTAGATAAAGCGTTTCTCAGCTCAGAAGAACTAGAGCCAGAAGAAGCTTGAATTTGCCTTATTCTTTGCAAAGATTCATATTTTGCGAAAGCTTGCGGATCACTAGATTTTAAATCTTCTAAATTAGAAAATTCTCCTCCAGCAGCAATTGTTTCTGATATTCTTTGAACATCCTTGTCGGCAGATAATTGAACCCCTATTAAATCAAGCACTGCAGAATTTAAGTCTTTCAAAGCGTTTGTATTTTCAATTTCCGCATTCAATCTTAACATTGATTGCTGCATTTCTATCTGGAGTTGATTATCTTCGATAGCCCTTCTTTGTTCTAAAATGTCCCTTTCTGCGGCTATTCTTCTTTCAGTTATTTCCTGTAAGCCCATTCCGAATGTTTGCCTTGGATCATTTAGGCCTCTTTGAATCCTTGATATGCCAGCTTCCCCCCTAGCACTAGCTATATCTCCTGCAAATCCTAATCTCGAAGAAGTTATTTCGGCGGCTCTAGTTCTAGCTAAATTCTGAGCATCTATTGCCGCTTTTTTTGTGGCCAAAACTTCTTCTACTCTAGCTCTTTCTTGAGCTAAATTTTTTGCAATTTCAGCTTCATCTCTA
>Ga0208917_1000776_pt1 | contig 16061 bp, 18 predicted proteins | sample DEB08_DNA_10_FD_185500 | JGI IMG/M metagenome (GOLD analysis project Ga0208917, IMG submission 185500) | Aqueous microbial communities from the Delaware River and Bay under freshwater to marine salinity gradient to study organic matter... | ecosystem: Environmental > Aquatic > Marine > Coastal ...
GAACAGACAGGTGGCATGCAGACAATGGATACACTGGTGCTAAGGTTGCGCTTGAGGCATTCATTCACCACCCAGAGAACGGTCAGGTGTGTAGACTAACACATAATTTTTAACACAAGAAAAAAACAAGTAATTATGATTATTACCAACATAAAGTCTATCATAGACAAGCAACAAGAAAAGGGTCTCAAGAAGTACGGCAAGACCGTTGATCAAGCAGACCTTTCCATCGAAGAATGGATTGAACACACCCAAGAAGAAATAGTTGACACATTGATATACCTAGAATGTATCAAACAAAAAATGATTGATAAAAGAAATTCAGATAAGCTTATTGATATACTGTTGTGATTCGTAAGAGGGGTAAGAAGAGAGGGCCGGTAAGAGCAAAAAAAGTTATATATAATGGTATACAATTTGCCTCTGGTCTTGAAAAATATATGTATATTGCTTTGCGTAAGCATAAGATCAAAGCTGTTTATGAAGGAGAGACATACACCTTGATAGATGGCTTTAATTTTCAGAGCTCATGTTATGAGCGTCAAGCTAATGGTAAAAAGGATATGATAGACAGAGGAAATAAAAAAATCCTCCCAATAAAATATACTCCAGACTTTATAGGCGATGATTTTATCATTGAATGTAAGGGTAGGGCCAATGAGAGCTTCCCTATTAGGTGGAAGCTATTTAAAAAATATGTCAACGAAAATTTAACTGGTATCACACTGTATAAACCACAGAATCAAAAAGAGTGTGATGCTGTAGTAGAACTAATAAAACAAAAAAGAAATGAGTTGGGAGCTTAGTATTGGATTATATCCAGGAGTGTTAATAGGGTTTAGAAGTTATGTCGAAGAATCATACTCAACACATGTGTTATATGTTCCGTTTTTAGATGTTGCACTTACAATATTTAATGACTAATGGGACTATTTGACAAGAGAATAGAGTACAAACCTTTTGAGTACCCTGAGTATTATACAGAAGGTTGGTTGAAACAAGCGCAGGCTTTTTGGCTTCACACAGAAATACCAATGTCTGGCGATGTTAAAGACTGGAATGAAAAACTAACAATGTCAGAAAAAAACTTAGTAGGCAACATACTACTAGGGTTTGCACAAACTGAATGTGCTGTGTCTGATTATTGGACACAGAAGGTTGTGTCTTGGTTTCCAAAACACGAAATACAACAAATGGCTATGATGTTTGGGTCACAAGAAACCATTCACGCTGTAGCCTATTCATACTTAAACGAAACATTAGGATTAAATGACTTTAAAGGATTTCTGCACGAAAGTGCTACTGCCAACCGTTTTAACAACCTCATGGATGTGGATAGCTCTAGTCATACTGACGTGGCTAAATCACTCGCAATATTTAGTGCCTTTGCCGAGGGTGTTAGCTTATACTCTGCTTTTGCCGTTCTGTATAGTTTTCAGTTACGAAATTTACTTAAGGGTATCGGGCAACAAATGAAGTGGAGTGTGCGGGATGAATCGCTCCATAGTCGCATGGGTTGTAGATTATTCAATCAAATGTGTTCTGAAGATCCAACACTACGATCAAAGGTTATGGACGATGTAATACTCGCGGCTGAAACGATGATAGAGCTTGAGCACAAGTACATTGACAAAATGTTTGAGATGGGAGATCTTGAAAATTTAAAAGCTGAAGATCTTAAAAACTTTATTATTAAAAGAACTAACGAAAAGCTGCATGAACTTAAGTATGATTACGGTTTTGATTACGATGCTGATTCAGCCCGTAAACTTGATTGGTTCTACCATTTAACCGGTGGGCATACACACACAGACTTTTTTGCTATAAGACCCACTGATTACAGTAAGGCTGGTGAAGGAGAAGACTTTGATGATATTTGGTAAAATGCTATACACGATTTCTTATGAGTAGTAATAGATGGATAAAAGGTAAGGATTACCCAGAGTGGGCTGAATCTGAGGTTTATAAAAAGACAATTGATGGCGGTTATTTACTGCAGGGTGAGACTCCACGAGATGCTTACATGCGTGTGGCAAGAACCGTTGCGATGCATTTAGAGCGCCCTGATATGGCTGAAATATTCTTTGAGTACATATGGAAGGGTTGGCTTTGTTTGGCCTCTCCTGTGCTCTCTAATACAGGCACAAACAGGGGGCTACCAATCAGTTGTTTTGGCATCGATGTTGCGGATTCAATATCAGACATTGGTGGCAAGAACCTAGAGATGATGTTGCTTGCGAAGCATGGGGGCGGTGTAGGCGTTGGTATTAACCAAATAAGACCCGCTGGTGCACCCATAAAAGGTAACGGAACATCTGATGGCGTTGTGCCGTTCTGTAAGATATATGATTCTTCTATATTGGCAACAAACCAAGGATCGGTACGTCGTGGTGCTGCAAGTGTAAACCTTAATATAGAACATAAAGATTTTGAAGAATGGTTAGAAATCAGAGAACCTAAGGGTGATATTAATCGTCAGTCTCTTAACCTGCACCAGTGCGCTATAGTAGGGGATAAGTTTATGCGCAAGCTTCTTGACGGAGATAAGGTTGCAAGAAGAAAGTGGGGTAAGCTATTGCAGAAGCGTAAAGCAACCGGTGAGCCTTATATTATGTACAAGGGTAACGTCAATAAGCAAAACCCTGATATGTATAAAGACAATGGCTTAAAAGTGCACATGACAAATATATGTTCCGAAATTGTTCTTCATACGGATGAAAACCATAGCTTTGTGTGTTGTTTATCCTCTTTGAACTTAGCTAAGTACGATGAGTGGAAAGGCACAAACCTTATCTATGATTCGATTTGGTTCTTAGATGGAGTGCTAGAAGAGTTTATACAAAAAGCAAAAGGTAAGATAGGATTTGAAAACTCAATAAGATCAGCTGAGAAAGGAAGGGCGTTAGGCCTTGGCGTTCTTGGTTGGCACACATATTTACAAAACAAAGGCATACCCTTTGAAGGATTATTATCACAATATGAAACTAGAAAAATATTTTCTCAAATTAAAATCGAAACTGAAAGAGCGTCTATGGCGCTTGCTGAGAGCTTTGGAGAGCCACTTTGGTGTGTTGGATCAGGCTTTAGAAATACTCATTTACGGGCCATTGCTCCTACTGTTAGTAATAGTAAACTTAGCGGTAACGTCAGCCCTGGTATTGAGCCTTGGGCTGCTAATGTATTTACGGAACAAAGTGCGAAAGGTACGTTCATTCGTAAAAATCCTTCGCTAAAGCAAGTGCTAATAGATAATAAATTAGATACAGATGATATTTGGAGCAAAATTCTGGAGGACGGCGGGTCGATACAAGATATTGATGATCTTGACGGTATATGCTATGGGCCTCACGATATCCCAATTAAAGAGATATTTAAAACGTTTAAGGAGATAAACCAGCTTGAAATAATAAATCAAGCCGGTATACGACAACAGTACATTGACCAAAGCGCTTCCTTAAACCTAGCTTTCCCTGCAGATACTGACCCTAAGTTTATAAACAAGGTTCATTTAGATGCTTGGAAGAAAGGTATAAAAACTCTATACTATGTTAGAACTGAATCTGTTCTTCGTGGAGACATTGCTAAGAAAGTAACAGATGAGAATTGTTTAAGTTGTGATGGTTGATTAACGTTTAGAGTAATAGACGATGGTAACTTTGCTGTCGTCTTCTCTAACGTGTTTAACAACTTTTCCGTTGTGATCTCTGTACACAGTTACTTTGCCACCAAGCGGATCAACACCTTTATGAGTAGTAAGACAACTTGTAAGAAATATTGTGAGTATAAAAAGTAAAAAGCGCATAACGTGTAATTTTAATTCAAAGATACTAAAATGTTAACTAAACATTAAGTACCTAATTAAGTAATCACACGCTTAAACGCTGTTTTACATTATCTTTTTTTCTTACGGCTAGCTCCACAAGGTTCACCTGTAGCTATATTAACCCATTTTTCTTTTTCGAACCAATCACGAAGGGTAGCTCCTTTTTTTCTAGAACCTTCTAGAAATGTACTCCTGGATCTTACTCTTTCACCTTTTGATGCAGCGCTTTTTTTAGACCTTATGAGTTTATCTTTCTGTGCCTTACTAAGAGACTTGTACTTAGCGTATGGTAAACAAACCTTTCTAGTTCCTCCTCCTTTTGCTGCCATTTTTTACTTTATTAGATGCCATGTAGGCTTTTGCTTCCCAAGGTAAATTTTTATTATAAGTACCTTTTTCAGTCATTTTTACTTTTTTGCCTTTCCAAACGTAGTTGCCATTGTCATCAAATCTAAGTTTACCAGAATTAATCTGGTCAATATGTACAGACTCGTGGGCAATGACCTGCTTACGTTTGTTTTTTGGTAGCTTAGAGTTTATGTACATTACCTCGTTCATGTCAGAATAGCCATAGATATGTTTAGGCATATCCTGTTCTTTAATAATCTTACTAGGAGTAGACTCAGGTGCTAGACCTAATAATTGATTAAATGTTTTAGGTAATGTAAACGCCATTATTTTTTCTTACCTCTTGGCCCTGGTAATCCACAACCCATTTTAGGCTTCATATAACCCATCTTAGGCTTTTTGCCGTACATCTTTGGTGTATATGTTAGCTCTGGATTTTTATCTGCTAAAGCTTTAAGACCGGCAGACTTTGGCTTTTTTTCGTACATTTTAGGATCCATATAACCCATTTTAGGTTTATTACTACCGAAAGTTCTTCTTAAAGCTTGTATTACTCTAGAACCATCAGATTTTCTAGCAGCCTTATTATGCGACATTCCTTTATCTTTCTTTTTTCCGTAAGGCATAATTTCTATTTTTTATTATTTCTTCTTTTTATTCATACGGCCTGGGCCGCCAGCTTTTGTACAACGAACACCCCAACCGGAAGCATATGCGCTAGGCCACACTTTAAATTTCTTTTTAGCGGCTGCTATACACGCTGGAGATATTTTTGTTCGTTTAATTCTTTCAGCCATTATTTCTTGTATTTTTTAGGGAACAACATATTAAGTGCCTCTTGACGGCCTTCGCATCCGCAGGGTATGTTCAAGCCTTCTGATACTTTATCCACCATGTGTTTGATACCAGTCGCTTTTGTAAACTTGGCTATATCGTCACCTAACCCTCTTGATTTCATTAGTTTAAGCTTTTTTTACACTTAGCTTTAGGATTTATTTTTTTCTTTAATTCTTTTGATAAATCTTCGTAGTGGAATAGTTCTTCACTATCCTTACTCATTGTTTTGCCGGTCATAATAGTTCCATCACTGTGCTTATGCAACCGTCCACAATAAAGTGATCCATCTTTTTTATAGTGTGGTACTCCTTTCATTTTTTTCCTGTATATGGTATACCTTTTCCGGTTTTCAAGACTTTTACTCTGCCATATTCATCTTTTAAACCGTATCTTTTTTGATTAGGATTATCTATATTTACAAATTCAGATACACCTGATTCAGTCTTAACTCTTTTGTATCTTTTTTCTTGATCTTGCCTAAATGCGCCAGGAGTATCTTTGTCTCTTGAATTTATTTTTTGTGTATATGCCATGATTAATATTTTCCTCTTATTCCTTTAGGAGATGATTTAGTAGATCCACCTTTACCAGCCCATAGCTTTTTACATGACCAGTATCTAGCGGTTAGCTTATCTTTTGCGGTATCGCATCGGTGTCTAGCCTTAAAGCTCTTTCTTGCAGCGGCACTATAGTTATGACCATATCCAGACGCGCCAAAATGAATCAGCTTTTCTTTGCCGTTCGCACAAGCCTTAACCATCATTTTCTTACCAGCCTTCGTTGATTTACGAGGCTTATTACAAGGCATCTTTGATTTGTCTACTCTAGCCATTTAAAAAGGTTTTATGAACTTCCAAGCTATTCTTACCGCTATAGCTATCACTAATAATATAATTACCCAAATAACTGATCTTTTAAAGTACCTAATTAGTTGATCTACAATTGTGTCTTTCCGAACCACAATTTTGTCAACAGGTATTTCTACCGTCCGTATAATCGTGTCACCTTTGCACTCACCTTCGATGTATGTCGTGTCACCGACCCTAACGTACTTAATTCTAAGCTTATCCTTATATACATAAGTAGTGTCTCCAGGTAGGCTAACAAATGAGGTGTCGTGCTTAATCTGATTCGAGAAAATCTTGAAGGTATCATGCAGGGTATCTTTCTTTAAAAGCTCTGGGTACTTAATCGTGAGTTTTTCTATCTTACGCTCAGCTCTCCTAAACTTGTTCTCTAGTCTTTTCTCTAAAGAACAAGAATTAAATAGTATTGCTACTAGGAGTAGATAGAATAAACTGTTTTTCCCTTTACTCTTTTGCATTTTAATATTTGATTTCTATTCTCTCTTTCCTTGTATGAAACATGAACCCAGTCGGGGTTGTCATCATCACCGTACTCCCAGATAAGCTGGTCAAAGTCTAAGTTGTCTTTTATAAACTTAAACATGTCTGCGTTAGACATATACCCCAGCGTGTCATCAATGTCCATAGCTGCACCATTCATAGCGCAGTGCTGTGAGCTTGATGAACCTCCAATGGCCCTGTTTAATTCTACGCTTCTGAATAAACTGTTTATAGCTATAGGGCCACCCACGTGTTCTCTGAGTGGTTCAAACACCTTTTCACAGAGTAGTTTTATTCTCTCCATCTGCTCACCGCTAGGAATGTTTTCTATACCCCTTCTTATTGCGGTATTGCTTTTTGTGGCTTCCCTGTAGGAAACGTGTTCTGTTATTTTCATTTCTTACGTTTAATAGTGATCCATTTATGAAGAGTGTAACCTATGGTGACAACAAGTAGTAGTATCTTCAAAGACATCTCTATGTCACTAAAGGATATCCCAAGTGTTGTTATATTAATCAACACGACCTTCATTTCGTTATACATCAGTTTAATTAAAGGCATCACTCTTCTTCTTTATTTTTTTTACCTAAAATTGCGCCTGCCTCAGCAATACCAAACGCTCCTAATGTTACTATAACAAAAGAATTAAATATTACGTCGCTGTGTATTAATTCTTTACCGTATATACCGGTGGCTATGTCAACAGCAGCAAATATTGTCATTACCGCGAATGATAGAAACCCAACGATGTTTTTTTCGTTGTATCTGTTCCTTGTTCTAAATATGTCCCAAAAGCTCATTTTTTTATTTTTTATAGTTTATTATTCAGCAAGTGGCGGCTCAAAAAGTGGGGGTTCAAAAACATCTTGTTCTTCAAACGGCACATAGCTTTTATTTTTAGATTTTTTACTGGAATCACCAAACCAGTATCTATCGTTTAACTTTTTAAGGTCTTTGTAGTTTGGTATAAGCCCAATAGAACCGGCAATATCAAACGGTGTTTTGAAAAACAATTCATTCTTATTTTTATCTCTAGACTCTTTTCTGCTATTATTAATAGATCTGTCAGTTAGTGTGATTGCTCTCCTCACTGATTTAATTGTTGGGGTTAGCGGGCCTGCAGAACTAATAAGAAAATCTGTAAACAAATCTCTTCCAGGACTTCGTTTTACAGGTATTTTAGAAAAAACCATACTGTCTTTGTATGGGTCATACTCAGTTTTCTCACCATCTTTTGTCACTGAGTCCCAAGTTATACCCTCTCCAAACTCCATGTTAGCGTACTCTATACCCAAGTTAACAACCGTTTGACTGATGTTACCTAAATTTCTACCAAACGCTAATGTAACTATACCTGATAGCACACTTCTCGTTAAGTCTTCTTTCTTAATCTCGTCTTCATCTTCGCCCATGCCAAGCGCAGAGAAAATCAATCCGAAGGCATAGTCTATACCTAGTCTGTAAATTGACATACGCATTATTGTGGACGCTAAAAGCATTGCGCCAGCACCTCTAGAAATCTCTCCCTTGCCCAATAAGTTTTGCACACCCTTTACTGCTGAGTAGTATTCAAAAACTCTAAAGTTTGTCATGTACCTATTTACTACCTGTCCTGCTCTTATTATTGCACTTACGTCTGGATCAGATATATTGCTTGGTATTGTGTCAAATGGATTTGTGGATGCCGATGTATCTATAATCGCAGCGTCTGCTTGTTCAGAGGCTTGGTTTATAGCTTCTTGAAACCTATCTCTATATGACTCATCGTTAGCTAGTTTTTCCCAGTTTAATTTTTGACCTGTAAGTTGTTTAAACCTGTTCTGAAACTCACCAACAAATAGAGGTCTAATAACCATCTCATCGGGTTTGGTTATAAGTGACTCATTGAGTTTGAACACAGCTCGAAATGGCATCGCAATAACCTTACCAACTGTTTTTGCAGATGCGGCAAGTTCTTCAGTCATTTGCTCAGGGTTGAAAAGCTTTGCTTTTGATAGCAGCTTACCCTCCATGTCCTTATTGTCAAATTTAGCCGTTTTAGTCAACCTATCCGTCTGAGTGGTGTTGGTGTTCTCAATAGCCTTTTCTATAGTTTTGGCGTCTACACCAACAAGTATGCCGTACCCGTCAACAAGGCTACCAGCGTGATTCATTACAGCGTGTATCGTGTTTGTACCAAGCTCAGAGGCAGCCTTTACTAAACCACTTAATTGAGAGTAGTATCCAGCCCTAGTTAGGTAATTAACAACATTATCACCAAACCCTTTTTTCTTTGTCACAATCTTGTACTGGCTGTTTATAATAGTGTCATATATTGACTCTAACTCATTAACCAAATCTTTTTGAAAATTTGTTTCTGCTCTGCTTTTTAGTCCAGAAAAAGCCACTCTGGTGGATTTTATAACTGGGTACATATGGTAGCCAACAGAAATCTTTCTTGCCGCTGCGTATGCATTACTTACAGGGTCGAAAGATATTGAGTGAGTTTTACCAGTACGCTGTATTGCAGCTTTATTCTTTACAGAGGCGTTCATGAACGAATCAAAGAGGCCTTCAAAATCGTTAGATATTTCAGTTGTTGCTGTTCCCGATTTAGGTAAGTGAATATAATTTTCCCGATGTATAAACGGCATACCCTGTACAGCGGCATCCATTCTAGCCATAGAGGTTAATTGTTCATACACTTCATCTATCATTTGAAGATGCTTCTTTTCGTTTGCAGTAAGGCTATCGTATAGCTTCTTAGCGTCTACTTGCCCCTCAGTGAGATACCCATCCCTTATCTTCTCTAGTTCCTTGATTTCATATTCATTATATTCCGTGTCTTTATCTTTGATAGTTGCGTTAATCCAATCCTTAGCTTGATTAACCTCCTTGTTCCCTAAGTTGCTATCGTATTCCCTTTGAATCTGGAACACCATTATCTTAGCCTTCTGTATAAATCTTTTGTTTTGATTTCTTGACAAAAGTGCTGTGGCGTTTTTAAGCTTGTCCTCAATTCTTTTAAGGGTTTGTTCTGATGCGGAAAACGCCATAGAGGTTGGTCTAAACAAAGACTTGTAAATATTAGTTGCTTTAAATCTTTTTGAACCATCTGAGAATAATTCTTTCTCAGCCTTTAATATTTGGTCATAGTTTTTTGTTGGGGCAGAACGAAGTCTATCACCTATACCCGTTTTCTTGGCTTTTCTACTTGAAGAGTTTAGTAAATTAATAATTCCTGCGGCAGCCTTGCTAATTGCTTTATCTACGACTCCAGTCTGTTTTATTTCGGTCAATGGGATAGACATGTTCCCCCTAACCCCACGAACCTTTATAATACCTTGAAATAACTCAGGTGTTAAGAACCCAGCCTTCATAGCCTCTAAAGCCCTAACAATTGACTCGGCGTCTCTTAAACTAAGCCCTTGTATGTCCTCTAGGGTTATGGAGCTTGCTTCTCGAACATACCTTCTTTCTAGTTCCGATAGTTTAAAAGCACCATCGTCATAGTTACTATAAAACGCTGACTGTATTTGATTTAGTATTGCTATAAAATCTTGTTCTATACCCTCTCGCTTCTTATTATCACGCATCACCTTTGATACCAATTTAGTGTCTTCCTTGGTGTACCCATCCATAGGGTCTTCAACTGATGACTCATCCAACAAAGACTTAAACCTAGTAATAAGCTCTCTCTCTTCCTTGGTTATCTTTTTATCTTTTTCAAGCTTTGCGAGGTTTGTATTTAACGTTTTAGTAGGGTCTATTAGTTCATTTATTCTGTCTGCAATCTCTTTAGCTCTTAAGGAATCAAGCTCATAAGAGTCTAAAACAAGATCTATCTTAGCCTTAAATGCGTCCCTAGATGTTTTGTCATACTTTTTGTTTATGTTTAGTATGTCACTCAAAATACTATCGTATTCCTTTTGCGTTTTCTTAGAAAGATACTTTGGGTCTATACCCATAACTCTAACAAATGATTCTTGAAGTTCTTTTAACTGGCCTATCTTGGCAATTCTTTTTATTGCTCTACTTCTGTCTTTGTATCTCTTAATTCTCTCTACTCTTCCCTCGTCATTGGATATTGCGTCGTCCACCTTGTCCAACATCTTCTGCATGTTACTGACATTAGTGTTCTTTAGGCTTGTAATAACCTTGTTTATAGTTCTTTTTGAAAACAGACTTAGTTCAGAGTCTTTTAAAAGTTGTCTTAATTCTTTAGCAACTATTTCTCTAGCTTTATCATTATCAGTTAATCTAGAAACTTTGTTTATTAGTTTCTTAATAGACTCTTTTGACTTTGAATCTACTTTTTCTTTTTTAGAAAACCTGGTCACACCTGACTCCGGAGTCACCTCAATGTTTGTTTGAGCCCTTAATCTGCCTCGATTCCAGTTTGTAACCAACATTTCATAACCAGCATCCTTCATAACTTTAGATATCCATGCAGCTTGATAGTTTGGACTGAATGCCTGCCCAGGTCTTTTTTCGTTAAAAAGTTTTTTAGCTTTCTCGTAAAACCCAGCTACATCAGACTGAAAGTGATACACCTTCTCCTTTTTTATTTTGACAACGTGTAACTCATCTCCAACACCAGGCTCTTTTGTGTCCCTATCTGTGTAAAACATCACAGCCCCACCAACAGAGGATAATGCATTAGCCTCTTCTCTACTGGTTAAGCTCCTTGCCATGTCTCCAGATGATGGCTTTAACACATCTCTTCTTTCAAAAGAGTAATGATAAAACTCATAATTACCATCACCATCATCAATAAGTTTGTTCTGAACATCTGTTGGTAGAGAAAGACTTAAATTATCTAAGTCATACTCTATTTGAAACTCAAGATTACTTCCGTCTATGTTTATTACGGAATAGTAGTCGTCAGCCTTAGTATTAAACTTTTCAAGTCCCTTTTTTATTAGGTTTATTGTACCGTCTTTATACACCAAGCCTTCATTAGTGGCGACACTTTCTTGTTTAAGATCTCTTGCAAACTCAGCTGCATCATCTCTTTCTAATCCTTCAACAAAAAACGAATTTTCTGGGGAGCCATACTTACCAAATATTGGTATTAACTTATATTCTGGAAGTTTGTATTTTGCTCTTTGTTCATTCTTTTCATTAAACCAATCTACAGCTTTTTTGTTGTAAGATATGTTTTCTTCATTCGTTGCTTGTATCGAGTCTGGGTTCTCTCCGGTAAGCATTCCCCACTTACCTCTTTTGATCTTGTTTATAAAGGCATCTACATCTTTTATTCCAGAATTAGGTAAAGAACTTTTCGCAGAGTCTTCCCATGATTTGTCTCTTTTAGAGAACCTAGTATCGGATGGGTCGCGCTCTATAGTTGCCCCCAACTCAGCGTCATAGTTTTTAGGAAACGGCTCACCCATCATTACAGACACCTCTTCCACTTTAGCAATTAGATTGAATTCTGGATCCTTCAACACCATCATGGTAGCGTCAAGAGCTAGTTCTTGAGCTAAGCGCTCAGATAGTGCTGTTTTACGAGCTGAGTTAATGTCATTTGAATTACCCGTTAGAAAATTCCATAGTTGTTCGGGTGTTGTTTCTATCTTCCTGTAAATAGTAGGACTAGAATCCCTTGACGCTCCAGGAAGTAGGTATAAACCCTTTGAAACCGCATCATCAACTTGTTTTGGGCTAGAATTTTCAGATACAATCTCAGCAAATATTTTATTTTCTTCTCGACGCTCTAACCTTACAAGCTCTCTAGTAGGTATTTTTTGAAGTATAAGTTCAGAGTTGTTGAAAACAAAGTCTTTATACTTCTCCCCTTTGCCAATAAAATCTTTCACTGGCTTCATTAGTTCCCTTCTAAAACGATCTATTAGAGTTCTTCTAAACTTCTTATTGGTTACCGGAGGTAGTTTAGTGCCAAACGTTCTTCTCACTGAATCAATCACGCTGTTATAAAGGTCGCTTCCCTTTTCAATGCCAAGCTTTTCTCTAAACGTCTTATCTTGTACCTTAAACTCTTGCTCTTCAGCTCTTTCAACTACGTCTTCAGTAGTTGTTTCTTCAGCAATTTGCATTGGTCTAACCCTACCTTCAGTTGGAACCGCTTCAACTTGTTCAGTTGTTTGGAATCTGCCTTGGCTTTTATATTGGTTAACAATGTCTGGTATCGCAAACCTCTGTAACTCATCTATCACAAAGCCTCCAAGATCATCATTCTTTTCTGGATTAAATCTTTGTAATGAGCGTTCAAATAATTGACTTTTTACATCTTCATAAAACTCATCTGTAACTTGTTCTTTTGGAACACCAAATCTAGCAAGGTTTTTGTTTATTAATGGATGTAGTTTATTACCAAGAATTAAATCAAGATATACCGTGCCAATAACTTCTGAATCATACTCAGCTTTTGTTGTTCCTTCTGGTACTAATGCTTTAATTGAATCACCCAATTCTTTTCTTGAAAATCTCGATCCAACTTCTATTTTTTCTCCAGTTAAAGAAGCGTCTATATCAAGGCCTTTTTCTAACTTAACAAGTTCTTTGACATCACCAGACATAAATCTAGTGCCATATGTAAGAAACATATTAAACACATCTTCTCCGGATTTTAATTTACCCGCCTCTGTTTTTTCTACTGGGTTTGTAAACAATCCATTATAAGCAGATTTAATTTTAGCTAAAAATGATTTATCTAACTTACCAGATCGTTCAGCAAGTGCAATCATTTTTGTTATAGCTATAATTCTTTCTTCATGCCAAAGAGATTCAGATTCTTTTGTACCTTTTCGTTTTAATTTTTTATAATCATTTTCAAATTGGCGTAATTGTTTTTTGTCTGTTATGTAATTGTTTTTATAGTGATTATATAGTAAGTCACTTATTTTAACAACATCGCCACCAAGAGCCCTTATTTTATTAAAAAATGAGGCGTGAAGAAACTCATGCCCATGAACAAAAGAATCTCCATTATTTGGATCAACCGCTTCATTTCTTAATGTTAGAACAAACGGAAAATTATTATCGGCGTTTATTGCTTGACCTGAAACACTAACGTTTCCTTTTTTTAACTCCTTTTTTAACTCTGCAAATTCTTTTTTGGATTTATAATATTGCTCTTGTGTAATAATGTCATCAATAAATGCTTGATCTAAAGCAGAATTAAACTGAACCTCCGCATCTTCAATATTTTCCGCATCAATTATTTTTATTTCTTTACCCGTTTCGTTTGCCCTAACAGTGTTGTATAAATGTGAGATTTGTGATTGTCTATCAAAATTGTACCTTGATAGCATTAAATCCCTTTTATTTTTTAAATCCTTAAACTGTGTTTCAAGTTCTTTTATTTGGCTTTCTTTCTGATCTTTAGTTAAATCTTTAGACTCTGATATATCTTTAGCTTTTCTTATTAAACTCGCTCTTTTTGTTTCGTTTTTTATTAAAGCTTGTTTTTGACCAAAGTTTAATTCATCAAGAAGTGTAACTACGTTTTTAACTTCATTGTAATTTTCCTGTATTAGAATCTCCTGCTCTGCAGTTATTTCTTTTAATAGATCTAGGTCTTCTTGTGTTTTATTTTCTTTATTATTTATCTCTTGCTTTCGTAAGGCTAGTTCGCCTAGTTTTTTGGTTCTTTTGTTAATTTGGATATCTACATCTGAACTTCTAAATGCAACAGAAGCATCGACAAAAGTTTTAGGTGCAGACATTGCTAAACCACTAAATGTCGCTCCAGTTATAAAAGCTTCGTCTACGCCTTCAAGTATGTTTTTATCATCGCCAAGAATATATACATCCGCAGCATTTTGGGCTATTTGTGCAATAGCCTCAGAACCACCTTCTTCAATTGGTTGCCAAGCGTTTTGTACTACATTTTCAGCAAATTTTCTTGACCATTTTTTTGTTGATAAATCATACCACGCTCTATTGCCTGGGCTTGCTTTAGCTACTATTCCTATGCTTTTGTTTAAAGCCCTAACTTGCCTTAAACCAACGTATTCAGAACCAGCTTCCGCACCACCTACTATTAAGCCGGTTGTATAATATTTCCACAGAGGTATGTCTTCTGGGCCCTTTAAAGCATAGTCACCTTTGCCTTGTATTCTATCTTCTAATTCATCGACTTTATTACCATAAGCCGCTCCACCAAGTATCGCTAAGCCAACACCGCCAGTAGCAGCGGTAATAGCTGTATTAATAGATTGCCCACTAACAACATCTAATGCAAAGTCTAAAAAATTATCGCCGCTCTTAAAAGCTGTTCTATAATCTTGAGTTTCCCTTACCTTTCCGGTAAACTCTTCTTTATCTATTTCTTTTAATTTATCTGCAAAAGATTCTATTAAAGAAGTTTTTTCCGTGTCATTTAATACTGAAGATGTAATAGATGGTAAATCCAGCTCATCAGAGATAGCATTAATCATTACACCGGTTGGCGTTATTGACAAAAAATCATCAAATAAATTTACAACGCCAGATGTTAATTGCAAACCAGAACCAACAACTCTAGAAACGGTTACATCAAGAGCATTGTAAGATTTACCAGCTTGTTCAACTGCTTTTTCTAAATCTGAACTTGACACGTTTATATCGTTAAGTTCTTCAGCTTGTTTATTTATTTTATTGCCTAGATAATTAATATCTTTTGCTAGCCCATTAAATTCTTGAACTGTAGAGTTATAAGCATTTATTTCTTCTTCACTTAATTTTTCACCAAGCTTGAATTTATTGTCTATTACGTTTATTTGTTTTTTTAATTCTTCAGCTTTTTCAACGTTGTCGTCAAAAGCTAAAACATCAACGTCTATGTCTTTTCTTTTGTTTTCAGCTAACGTCTTTTTATCTTCCGATGCTTGAGCTATTAATTCTTTTAATTCTTTTCTACCTTGTTCGTATTCTAAATCTTCTTTCGATGTAAGTGCTTCATTTACTGATGCAAAAAAATCTTTTACCGGAGTCACATATTCTTCAGATATTCCTTCTGGCAACACGTCTGACTCAATTACTTTTTTAAGGCCTATTTCTCCAGCTGTTGCCATTAAACCAAAATTGGTTAATCTAGCAATGCCAAATCCAGTTTTCTTTAAATTGTCGACAAAACCTTCTGAATACTCATCCTCAAAATCGTCAAGAACTTGCTTTCTTTGTTCGTTTGTAATCTGGTTTTTTAATTCAGACCGAAGTAAATCTTTTGCAACTGGTATAGCCTGATCATCGGTTACCGCAGATATATTAACATCTTCTTGATCAGCGTATAATTTTTTAGCTTCGTCTAAATAATCTTCGTAAGCATATTTTTCTTCTGTAACCGTTTTAAAATCTCCAAATGATTTAACTAATTTACTAGTAAGCTTTGGCTCTTCTATTTGCCTTTCAATTTCATTAAGTTGTTCTTGTGTTAACCCAGCCTCACTAATTGATTTTATTTTATCCGCGTATGACTTAACTATTGGGTCTACTTTCTGATCTTTTACTTCTTCTTTAGGAGCTTCTTGTGATTTAATTTGGCCTAAAGATGCTACACCAATTGGTAACTCTTGCTCTAATAATGGAGAAGGCTGCTGAAATGTGGTAGGCTGCTGAGGCTCTTCTGGTGTAACAGGCGCCGCAGTCGCAGCCACAGTCTGGACACCTTCTTGCTTTCCCGGATTAAAACCAATATCAGATTTGAATGTTTCAATATCTGGTATGCTGAAATACTCAGACATTGATTCCCTAAATTTGGTTAATTTGTTCTCATCTTGCAT
>Ga0208917_1000787_pt1 | contig 15926 bp, 17 predicted proteins | sample DEB08_DNA_10_FD_185500 | JGI IMG/M metagenome (GOLD analysis project Ga0208917, IMG submission 185500) | Aqueous microbial communities from the Delaware River and Bay under freshwater to marine salinity gradient to study organic matter... | ecosystem: Environmental > Aquatic > Marine > Coastal ...
TTCTATCCAGCTCTTCAAATGCAGGATTAACAGTAGGTTGTTGTAGCTGTGGGCCAGTAGGAGTAGTAACTTGTTTAGGTTGTTTTCCTCTTGGCTTTAGATTCTGTCTAGCCTGTGCAATCCGTTCGGCGGCTGCATCAAATGAGCTCGCACTTGCAGGTATTTCTTCATTTGTTCTGTTATATACCGCTGTAAAATCACCGTTAAGAACTGTGTTTACAAAAGCATCTATATCTTCATTATCTAGAGCTTCTAAAGCACTTCTTTCTTCAGCTGTTTGTTCGCCAGTGGTGTCTTGTGTATACTCAGTTTCGTATATATCAGCGTCTGTATACCCGTAGCTTTCAGGGCGTTCTGGATCTTCCTTTATTTTTGCTATAACTTCCTGTTCAGCCCTGTTTACAATCTCATCAAAAGCTAAAGGCTCGCCTTGAAAATCAGGAGAATCTTGTTCGGACTTTATATCTCTAGCCCTTTTAACTATTTGGCTCGTTACATTTGAAGTATATGTCTCCCCTGCAGCATCAGGGTCTCTAAAGTTAGTAGCTGTTTCTGCTAGCTGCCTATTAAACTTCTTGTCTCTTAAAATTCTTTCTTGGCGCTCTATTGCATTAAGCCCATCATATGGGTCTACTTCAGGCTTTTCACCTTTTTTTCTTCGTTTTTTGGTTATTGTTTCTGTTGGATTTTTTTCTGGGTCTACTTGATCTATTTGGTCTTGAGACGCAGTAAGATTAGGAGCAGTTTCTACCTGTGCGGCTTCTACCTGTGTAGTTTCTACCTGTGCAGCTTCTACTTTTCTACCTTTTTTACCTTTAGGTTTTACCGGCTCTTCAGTTACTGTTTCAGTTTCAGTTACTGTTTCTGTTGGTTTTGGGGCTAATACAGTTCTTTTGCCTTGTTTATCTAGGCCTGTTACCAACCCAAAGCTTTCCATTTGGTCTAGAGCCGCTACTACATCAGCGGAATTACCAATTTGTAAGTCTCTTTGTATTCTAGAAGGAGAAGTATCACCAGTGGCTAACACATGATCTACTATGCGTTGGTACGCTGCATCTTGTTCTTCTGTAGATAGTTCTGTAACAGATGGCCCTTCTTCTGTTGTTGTAACATCTTCCGTAGCCGTTTGTCCTTCTATTACTGGGGTAGGTGTATCAATTTTAGACTCTGTTGCTCTAGCTCTTTCTTCACGCCTTTCTTGGTCTAATCTTGTTCCAGCAATTTGAATAGCTTCAATATCATCTATAGGTTTACCAGCAGCTACGGCGTTATCTTTCGCTTCGTTTGCATACTGCTCTAATTTTGCAGCAAGATCAGCGGCTTCTTCTTCAGATACATTATTAGCTTCTTCCGCTATTTTGATTGCTTCTTCAATATTTGCTTTAGCTCTGTTAGCAGCTTTTTGTTTTACTCCAGCAACACCTACGTTGATACCTTGTGCTGTTAAAGAACCTAACGACTCGGAGATTGCTGAATCTACAACTGCCTTAATGTTGTCGCCAGTAAACACATCCCCAGTCTGCTCTCCTACCGCGAACTGTCCCGCAATATCTATAACTTCTTGGCCTGCACCAGTAAGAGCCTCTTCGAGCATTACTTTTGGTGTCTCTCTGGCTACACCTTTCATAGCTTCCAGAGCAGTTTTTTCTACTACTTCAGACTCTTTTAGTATTTGTTCCCCTGCTTCGCCAGCAAGTTTCTTTTTAAATAAACCACTAATTACTCTTGTAGGACCAAAAGCATCGAGCGCACCTTGACCTAAAGCCACTAAAGCAGAGGTACTTCCAGTTTTAGCTAAGTACTCTATAACTGCATCAGCACGTTCATTTTCATCCGGTATATTTTTAGTAAGTTCTATTGCATACTCCAAACGTTGTGAATATTGTTCGGGTAATGCTTGCGCTGTTGATGCACTAACTGCACCGGCAACTGCACCGGGAGGGCCAAAAGTTAAACCACCGACTACTGAAGCACCTACAACTGGCAAGTACTGTGCACCTGCTGATCCTAAAATATAACCTAAATAATCTCTAAAATCGGCAAGGCTACGGATATCCGTAGGGTTTACTACACGAGGAGCTAATTCTTCTTCTTTTGCGGCACGTGCTTCAGCGTCTTGTGCTCTTGCATCGCTTACAGATTCTTGGAAATCTTTTAAGTTTTCCTGTATCCGGCTTTCTATACGTTGTTTTTGTTTTGCTCTATCTTCTGCGGACGCTTGTGTATAGTAATTTATTTGTCCTGAATATTTTAATTTTGTTTCTTCGTCTATGGGTTGACCGGCGTCTATCTTAGCAAAAACATCTTGTATTTCTCGGTCATTTCTAACAGCAGTTGCATTGTATTGCGCAGAATAGAGCGATGGGTAAGTGCCCATTCTTTTGAGCGTACCCTTAAGACCTGTTTCATATAGATTTGCAAAGAATCCACTAGCTTCTTCTTGTTGGGTTTGTTCCCCAAACATAGAAGATTTTTGCTCTTCTTGTCGATCTTCCTGACCTAAATCAGTAAAAGCGGTGGGGTAATCTCTTTCGATTAGTGCTCGTATTTCTTCTTTAGTAGCATCAGCTCGAAATAGCCCTATTTTCCCGTCAGGAAGTCTTATTTTTCTAGGTTCCACCGGCTTTCCTTATTGGTAATCTACGTAAGATTCTACTCCTGAAGAACTACCAGAATCTCCTTCTGATACTCGTCTGGCTACGTCTCTAATATTATCTATATAAGCTTTTTCCCACTGCGCTTTAAACGCATTTGCTGCTTTAATATCATTTCCAAAACTATTATATTTTCCTTGGGCGCGGAAATCCGCCATAAACGCGGCACTAGCGTCTTTTGCTAGATCGTGTGCCTTATCTTGCTTCCACAGCTCCCACTTAAAGCCATTTTGGATCATATTTTGTGACTGAATTACAGCATCTTGGGCTTTTTTATCAAGCTCTTCTTTGCCCATATTTGGATTTTGGCTCTTAAGATAAGCTCTTTCTCTAGCCACCTGTCTATCAAAAGTTGTAGGCGCATTAACTTGCATTTTTGCTATGCGATACTGTTGTTCTCTATTAAGCGCGTTTTGGTCCCCAGTAAAGGTTCTATCAATTTCTTTTTGCACTGTTTGCCAAGCTCGTTCTTTATCTTTTTCACTAGCTTGAAACTCTCTACCTTTTCTACCTTCTGATATTGTCAAAGCTCGGTCAAGAACTTTTTCAGAGCTGTTCCACTCCCTACTTAATCTATTCTCTCTAGAAGTAAATTCGTTTTGTGCTTCTTGAATATCTCTCTTAGTAACAAGATCTAAAAGTTGCATTCTTTCCTGCGAATCTCGGCTCATATCTGCGATTGCAAATTTGTTTCTTTCTCCAAGTAACGCAAGTTGAGTCTTAATTTCTCTATCTGCTTCATCGCCATAAAGCCCCATTGATGCTTTAAGTTGCTCCATTTTTCTGTTGTTGACAATAACATCGGACGCAGCAGCTCGATCAAGGGCCGCTTGGTATTCTTTTCGTCGTTCTTTTCTTTGTGCAGTTGCTTTTGGTATTACGTCTGCACCTGCCTCACCAATAGCTTGAGATAGATATGGAGATTTTGAAGCCGCTACTTTAAATCCAAATTCTGCTATCGACGCCCACATATCTTTATCAGCTTCAGCTTTTAGTGTGTCCTTCATTTTCTGATTGTATTCAAGCTGTGCTTTTTCATTTTCACCCAACTCAGCACCACCCATAATACTTTTAATTCTATCTCTAGCACTTTCAAGCGAACTCGTCGCTGCTGGGACATCAGATGTAAACGTAAAGTCTTTATCTTTTTTATTTTCTATAGCTTTATCTAATGTAGGCGTAGATATTGTAGCGGCTACTTCTTCTGTTGTAGTTTTAGCTCTGTCTCTGTTAACCGCATCTTGCGCAACGGTAAACTCATCAAATTGAGCATTACTTCTTGGTTGCCCATACATTACTTCGTCTGTTCTTACAGGGCCGCTGTTCTGAATTGCTGTTAACCCAGAGTAAGAAGTCGCCGCATCTCTTCCGTCGCCCGGAAGTGCCTCTGTAGTTCCAGATGAATCTACTGTTGTTAATTGTTCTCTAACTGTAGGGGCTTTGTTTACTTTTGTTGAATCTACAGGAGTTATATTTGTAAGATCAGGTTTTCCTAAATCTACATCACCACCACGATAGGCTTCTTCTAATGAAGCAGCATCTGTAGCTATAGGCCCTCCCGATATTCCTCCTAACTCTACAGCTTTCTTTGACATTTCTTCTAAATATTTAGGATCAGAGTAAGTACCAGGTGCTAACAATCTATTAACTTCTGCTAGTCGTGCTTCAGCAGCATCTAATGAAGGGCCAACATTTTTAAGGCCCAGTTGTTTTTGCCTTCTAAGTGGTACTAATGCAGTTTCAAGTTGTGTTCTTTCCTGCATCAGAGCGTTTCTATCTACAGGCCTACCACCATCAGCAAATGCAACTAGTCCACCGCCAGCTGCGGAAGGCATCATATTAGGATCGGTTGGAATTCTATCCATACCTCTAGCCCCCGGACGAGGTGCATATTGTTCCTGCATAGCTGCCATTTGCGCAGCTTGAGGTGTGGCACCCAGTGCTGGTTGAGGACTACTAAAGACTTGTTGGGCTACTGTTTGTTTAGGAGCTTGCTCCTGTGCTTGTGCGCCTCTCATACGGTCAATAAACATTCCAGCTAGTACAGCAGCTGTAGGATCAACTAGACCCATTTTTGCTGCTTCAGCTATCTTTTGTTTATTACCACCGTATTCTTTAGCAATAGCCTCTGGTGCTTGTAGAGAGTATGGTTTAGTTTGCATTACTGACCTCCAACTTTAGAGCCTAGATTATATAAACCTAGCCCCGCTAACCCAAGACCTGTTACCTGTGATGCAAGTGACGGAGGTGGTGCATATGTTGTTGTAGTAGAACCAAGCTGTATAGGAATACCTCGCATCAAGTTACTGAAGTACCCCAACTGCTCCATTGGATAATCACGTTGCGCCAAGAAGTCAGCATAAGCTCTATCGTATTGTTGTTGTGAAAGCCCTCTCTGTTCTGCCCCTGCAGCGGCTTGCGCTTGTAGTCTTTGCAATTGAGTAGCTTGTTGTTGCTGACCAATATTTGCTAGTGACGTTCCGGCTTGAGCAGCTTGCTGTGCGCCTTGTAAACCCACTTGTGCACCTTGTAGACCTGTTTGTATACCTTGTAATCCCAGTTGTGCACCAAATTGCTGAGCTTTTTGTGCATCCTCAAAAGCCTTTTGCATACCTGTTGCTTGTATATTAGCTAAATTTTGACCTAATGCACGTTCTCTTTCAGTTTGAGCTAGTAATTGTCTAGCACCGCCATATGTACCTTGCCTAGTAGCCGCTAAATTTTGACCAAGTTGTGCCTTTTGTGCATCTCGTATGGCTTCTTGTTTCTGCACATCGAGTACATTTTGCATATAAGGTGACATATATGCTTGCATAGCAGCTGGACTTGTAGCCATTGCTTGATATTGTTGCCCAGTTCCCGCACCAAGAGCACCAAGCCCGGCGCCAAATTGCCCGTATCCTGTTGCTGCCTGACCTCCCCCAGTAACCATTCCAGTAGCTGGAGCAAACTGTTCAGGGGTTTGCATACCAAAAGCTTCTTGTTGTATAGCGGTTTGTTCTGGAGTAAAACCAGCAATTCTTTCGCCACCATATGGCGTATAAGGTCTATACGACTCAGCTTGAGCACGCTGCATTATGTTTTCAAAATATGGCCTCGCGTACTCAGGTAAGTTTGTCTGAGTTACATTTTGTTGCGTTGGTTGCCCACCGCCGCCACCACCACCTTTACCCATGCTTTTCTCCTATTCCTGCGTCACCAGCAGGTAACTGAAATGTGTGCCACAACGATTTGTGTCCGTCATCTTTAAATATCTTTAACCATCCGGGGCGTGCAGTAGCTTCAATGCCATCACAGTTATTGTCGTATGCCCAACACTGTAACAATTTCAACATATCATCTTTCCACTCATCTAACTCTACACCACCACAAAATACAAGAGATAAATACTTTTTCCTTGGGTACGTCATAATATTTGTTACAACTGCGCCCTTTATCTCTTCATCATCAAATGCTACCCACAACGTATGGTCATAATCTGTTATGCAATCTAAAATATCTCCAACTTCATATCTACCATGCGTATACTGTGCAGCACCTTCTAAATACTTCTCAACTTTATCCCAGCACTGAAATACGTGATCTGGGGGTACCATTGAAACTTTTATCATGCAGTGGCGGTAAGACCTTTTAAGTATTGATCAGCGCCTGAAGGCTTACCTCGTTCTGCATTTTGTCTTGCATTATGTACGTTATCCATCATCGCATAAAGTTTTCTTGCCCCTGCATCTGAAGATCCATTTCCTATTTCTGATACTGTTCTAGCATCAACAACAAACTCTCCATCTGCTAGTCTTGCTGGCTGATTCTGCCCTATTGTGGCAGGTATACTATCACTCGTTCCGTCGCCAGCTCCTTTTAAATACCGCCCACCAGCCATTTTATTCATAGCAAGTAATCCGCCCTTTGCCGCACTAGGCATAAAACTATACCCCGGTAGCGGGTTGGAAGGGGTGAAGTATGTAAACTCTCTACCTCCACTGCTTAGTATTTGCTGTGTAGTAGGTTGTGTATAAGTACGTTCGTCGGGTACATAAATACCTGCGGGAGATTTTTCTGGTTCAGCAACTTTGAACTCTTCCTGATCCATAGAATCTTGTATTAGTGGCCCTCCAGCTAAAGCAGCTAAACCTAGTTTTCCACCTGGGTACTGCTCAGCTAATCTACCAAACCCACCTTCAGTAAATAAATCTTTTGCGCCAGCTTCTACTCCAGAATACGTAGCCATCGGTGTTCCGGGAGTCGGTACTAATTGTTTACCATAAGTAAGAGTTCCTGTTTTTGAGATAGCATTGCCTGGCATTACGTATTGTTGGTTTGGTATAGCTCTTCCAGCCAGATAATCCTGGTTAATTACTTCATAATTTTCTATAGGGATCTGTTTATATGTTGGCCCTACTTGAGAAGCTACATCAGATGCGGCCCTAGTTGCAGTATCAGTAGCGACATTACCAGCCCCTTGTGAAGCCCCTGCTAAACTATATTGAGGCGCTCCAGACATATACGCAGGTTGGGAAACATTCATAGTAGCAAGACTTGGGCCACCTCCACCGCCAATTATTCCAGCGTTATTAACATTAGCTCCAAAGTCCATTCCACCATAGTTACCTAATTGGGTGCCAGCTAATGTTTGTGATTGTTGCCCCGCCAATGCGGTTTTAGCTGCTTCGCCCTCTGCTACTTTAGTTGTTAGATCAGCCCCTGCCCCAGCTGCAGCACCCATACCTTGTAACGCTCCGCCTAATTGGGCACCACTATATCCGCCAAGACCAGCCATCAAACCTTCTTGTAGATTACCTCCAGTAAGCATTCTAAGACCACCAGTAATCATACCTCTGGTAATAGCCCCACCTAGAGTTCCACCAAGTGCCCCACTAGCTCCAGCAAATACATTTAATCCTGGTACAAAACTAAGTCCAAAACCTACTAGAGTAGGAAGAAGAGCTTTAAGGAAACTAGATTTTGCTTCAGGTAACCCAGTATCTGGGTTTATAGTCATTGGATCACCGCCATATTGAGCTAGTGCCGCAAGACCTCCAACCTCTTTTGGATTCATATGGACGAGCATTGTGTCGCCACCGCGACCTTTAGCTGCTAAATTATCAGCTTGTCTTGCCATTCCACCTTCAGCGTAATACATAATTTGTCCTCACAATCAAAGCACTACCTTTACATTTTACCCATTATGGTGTAGGTGTGGTAGCTATTGCAAAACCTTCTGTGTTAGAAATAAAATTAACCGTAACTACAGCCGACGGTATACCCGGATATGGGGGTGAAGCAACTTCTGGGTTAAAGTATAAGTCTGTGCCGGTGGTAGCCCACATAAGTTCTATATACCCACCCGCTGCCAAATCAATATTAAAGTTCCAAACGGCGTCTAAATACCCCATATTCATGTCAAGAGTGTAGGCACGCGCAGAATATCCAACGTCAGTTCCGTTCTTACGTATCCAAACCTGCGCTGCTTTTGCGCTACCACTACCACTCCATAGCTGACCAGAAAACTGAAAGTTGTATATCCCCGGTCTATCTACCGTAAATGTAGTACCACCCGTACCGCTAATAGTAATACCATTTTGGAAATAAGTGTTGCCAAACTTTAGCTTATATGCTGTATTTATTGCGGCTACCGTTTGAGCCGTAGTGTCGTAGTAGAGCGCCGTTGGTACATTTAGTTGCGCTGCACCAAGAGTATCACTCAATGCAGTTAAATCACCATCTAGTCGGTTAAAGTAAAGACGGAGCGTGTCGTTAAATATAGTAGACCGTTGCCTATCATATACATCAGTAGGCTGTGGTAACGACGGTGCTCTTACTTTATAAAAAGGCATTAACGTCTTCCATCTGGTCTAACATCAATACGTGGGCTACCTAACTGCCATTTAACCCCTAAATCACTTGAACTAATCTTAAGCGCCATTTGTCTGGCTCTAGCTCGAATAAACAACTGGTCGGTATATATTCCAACAGAAGATTCAACTACTGCATCGGTATCTGCTACATCAGACTGGAATGTACTACCAGGAAAATTACGAGGTCTTACTTGGAATGTAACTTCGGGGGTAGCTGCTTCAGAGCCAGTAAAGTTGAGGTCTGGAATAATACGACGGCTAAGCATAAACTGATCTCCGTCTGCCAAATCAAAGTCGGAAGACTGTATATAAGCAGCTAAAGGAGCACCGTCAGCGTCTACTCCATCCTCATGGAAATATAAATTACCGTCGGTATCAGTTTCTCCAGTATACGCAGCTTGTGGAAAATCTCTTAGTGAAGTATCTAACCATGCTGTTCTAGATAATTGACCGTAGTACCAGACTTTTTCTAGATGGTTATAAACAACATAACGGTCATTCCAGTTTGAACTGCCGCTTGCATAAAACCACCAGACTTCATTAAAACCTTCATTATTACCACATATAATCTGATCTGACTGAGTGTAGTTAATATCATTAAACACATACTCTCGTACTTCACAAGGTAGCGTTTCAACTCGACCAGAATAAGCATAGAACTTATCGTGCCCCATCCAGTACACAACGTTATTTACAGACGTACAGCCACGAGGGGATATCATAGATACATTATCAGCCAATTCCTGTATCCCAAATACATCTGTAGTGCCCAAGAACTGTAGAGAATAAAGCTGTGCTTCAGTCCAAACCAATATCTCCTGTCTGGTAGCTAGGCCGCGAACAATTCTAGAACCCCTCGATACTTGTAAGAAACCAGCACTATTAGTTACTTCTGGTGTCCAGTTAACTGGATCATCTTGGTTAGACCATCTAATTAACAAACGATCTTGGTCACCACCACCATATGGAGTGCACCCTAGCGCAATTAAGTGCTTATCGTTCTGGGATACTAATACCTGCATAGCTATAGCAGGGACATCACTAGCGCCACCTAAAGATGAAAGAAGCACCGCTCTGTTAGACAATGCACTAGATGGGTCTGCAGTAGCCCCACGATCCCAGTAGTAAATAGCTCCATCACGAATATTGGATACTAAATCATTATCAAAGTTATCTAACCACCAGTCACGTTGCGGAAGGTCAACTGGCACAGTCGAACCAAGACCCCAATAACTACGACTCCAAGTTCCCGTTCCCCAACCATAACCTAATGTAACAGAAGGATTACCAGGCTCTATTTCAAACTCAGCAGTAATCCCAGTGCCACCCCCAACTGCAACGGTTGAAGTAGCCGCAGTAGTTACAGTAATAACAAAAGTATCTGCGTCGATTACTTGTGCAACATGACTTGTATTTAATTCGTCAGCTGGAACACCACCCACTGCTGTAGCACCACTAAATATAACAGTATCGCCTTCATTCGCGCCATGAGACGTAATAGTCACAGTAACATCAGTACTACCTGACGAAGTGGCAAAACAGTTATTGGTTGCCGGAGAAGTAAATGTCTGCCTAATAGGTGTGATGTTGTACATAACGCCACCCACCTCGATATAGAGCTTTGAGTTAGTACCCATTGCCAAGAAGTTATCGAGATAAGATGTGACCCAGTTCCACATTTGACGGCAAACACCTAAGAATGTCTGGCTCGTTTGTTTAGTCCAGCCACCTATCTTTTGTGGAAAACCAGAATAAAAACGCACATTATCCGAATCATACCAACCACCTTCATTAGAGTAGTTAGTGACGTTGCGGTTAATTCCTGGTTTTAGTTGTAACTTAATGAACGCCATCTTTATACCAATTCAAAATGAGGAGCATCAATAAACGGTCTTTTTCCCTGTGATCTACGAGTATCAATGTAGTGATTCATAGCAGATTCCATAGAGCCAGTCCACTCACATATATTATTTACATTCCAAGCAGCACCCCAACGGATTGCAACATTTAATTCTTTTGCGGCTTGTTTCACAGCATCGGCTATATCATCATATAAGTTAAGCTCCCATGAAACTCTATCGCCTACATAAGCTACCAGATCAACAGCTTTTCCTTCTATATGTTTACTAGCCATAGTCTGGCTTGCACCAGAGTTAACTAGCTCTTGCTGCCTTTCAATAGTACGTAGCCCTTCAGTTACGCCAAAATCTACCTTAGTTAGCTCAATCGCTTTTTTGACCACTTTTACAAGCTTTTCGTCAACACCATCGAGTCTACCTAGACTTCGTTCAGAGAGCTTAAAACTCATACTATTTCCTTCCGCCTTGACCTCTATATTTCTTAAAGTTTCTCTTTTCGTTTTTACTTCTTGGCCTAGAGAATGGAGAACTTCCGTCGCTAGTCTTATGCTTATGCTTAATGCGTGGGCCTTTTTCTCCAATCCCTAATTTTACTTTTGCCATTACTTAGTTACTCCTTTGTACTTCTCAAAGCTACGCAAGCCACCAAGTCCTAGCATACCCATAAGCACGGTCATCAACTGCCCCATGTCAAAATCTGGGAGAGGAGGGGTTTCCATTCCGTAGTAAGCCAAGACAAAAATAGCCAAAGGCTGGATAACGAAATGATAAGCAAAGGCAGTACCGCAAACCCAACCCACGAACGGTCTCCAACCACCTTTAAAAGTCGAATTACTAGCTGCTTCCGCCTTGTTAACCTCGATTTGGGCCAAGGCCAATTGGTGCGCGTGGTTGTCCGCCATCGTAGCAATTTCATGAGCTAACTTCGCTTTCTGGTCTTTATCTTCTATGACCTTATCTAAAAGTCCGGTTACTGGTTCAATTAAAGCACTTAGAAATGGTATTGCCATAAATTTTCCTTATTTCGTTGGCATTTTATTTAGAGCATTTGCAAATATCTATGCCGCATTTTGCGAGCACCCAAACAATAAACTGTTTAATTTTTCTAAATACCCATATAACAACTTTTTTAACCCAATCTAAAATTGTTTCGATACAAATAATAAACCAGTTTAAAATTTTTCCTATAAATTCAAGAATCATAATAATCTCCTATTGACCCATTGTTTTAGCACCGGCTTCTGGCACCGATGTAGCCCAAATAGATATTGATTGTTTTGGTTGCCAAGGCTCATTGCAATTAGTGCAGGTTCCTGTAGCTTCCTCATGTTCACTAACGGGATCAGCACAGTTGCTACAAACAATTTCTATTTCATGCTTGCAAACTGTAATCCCATCCACTTTCGCAGCTTCATATAAAGTTTTCATGGTCTATAAATCCCATATCCAAATTCAAAAACAACTACACCATCACCACCATAACCAGTTGTCATGCTTCCATAACCACCGCCAGCGCCACCCAGGCCTCCACCACCAGAACCATAAGTGCCATTACCTGGGCTACCTAAACCAGTTTGATACTGTGAACCAGCGCCGCCATTACCGTAAGAAGCTCCACCACCACCTCCACCAGCACCTGATTCATTTCCACCCGACCCAGCACCGCCAGCACCGCCAGAGCCACCATAACCGCCTATACTACCTCCAGTACCACCAGCAGATCCATTATTTCCGCCAGCACCACCATCACCACCATTAGACGAACCTATGTTTGTTACCGCGCCTATAATGGTATAAGTACCACCGCCGCCTCCAGCTATTGCGTTGTAACCACAGTTATCACCTATTGAAGACCCAGCACTTCCATCTGTACCTGGAGCGCCTCCTTGAGTACCACCGTTTGCGGTTAAAGTAAAAGACTGAGAATTTATAGTCCCCGTAACAATGGTTTGCGTCCCTGGTTGCCCAGATGTAGCTCCACCACCAACAAAAGAATATCTATTGTCACGCGCAGCCCCCGGTGCACCACCAGTGCCAATCGTAAAACTTATGGTATCTCCTGGTAGACAATTACCCTCAACAGCGATAAAACCACCACCGCCACCACCAGAACCTCCTGAATGGTTAACGGACCCACACCCTCCAAAAAGACCACCACCGCCACCTCCGCCACCGCCAGCAGCAAGTATTCGTATTCTTGAAATAGTATCGGGTACAGTAAAAGTACCACTTGAGGTCTTTATGTCTTGACTAAGATCTACTGGATATACTCTTTTCCAAGTGCCACCATCATTTACATAAACTTCTCTGCATATTTCCCAAGTACCACCGTTGTTAACGTAGATAAGTCTAGTAGTTTTCCAAGTACCAGCAGAATTAACGTACGGTTGAGGTGTTGTATAAACAGTCATTTACCATTTTCCTAACGGACATGTAGAGCTAGTAACTTGCACTCTAAATTTTAATATGCAGTTACATTCACTACAGCCATCAAAATGTTCATATAAAGTAGTCTTAGCTGGACAGTTATTACATACAGCCAAACGTTCTTCTTGTAGCTGCTGGTTACTTCTTAAATGCTCAGAAGTCCTTTCGTAAGAATCTACGATCTCCTGATCTAGCTGTTCTTTACTTGGAAAATCAGACATTATTAAGAAATCCTATAGTGAACATCACCACTAGAACCACCAACAGGAGCCGAAGTAGATATTGTTCTAGTCCCAGACCCATTAGAGCCAACTGTAATGCTATTAATAGACGTTCCGGTTATTGACCCACCACTAATAGATACGCTATCTGCATTTTGAGAAGCCAAAGTACCCAGCGAACCAGTTGCGTTATCTACATATTGAGTAGTAGCAATCTTAGTTGAGTTGTCCCCAGCGCTTTGAGTAGGTGCCGTAGGATTCCCTGTTAGTACTGGAGAAGCAGATAATACAACTGACCCCGTGCCAGTAGAAGTAGTAGTTCCTGTACCCCCACTAGCTACCGGAAGTGCTGAAGCTAGAGTTAAAGAAGAAAGGTGGGTAACAGCGTCAACCACATCTGTGCCATTATTAATAAGCAGCATGGTTTTACCCACTGGTACCGTTACACCTGTTTGCCCCGAAACCTTTACCGTACACGCATCTGAGAGGCCGTTGTACACGAGATACATTTTCTCAATAGCGGGTACATTTAAATCCCTAGCCCCACCAGATACACCCGTAAGATTCAATCTCATATTTCTAGCGGTCTGTGTGCCAGGGTTATCTGAAAGAGTCAAAGTTACATCAGCACTAGAAAAAGTTACATTAGCAGTTCCGCCAATAGCCTCTTCAAGCGCTGTACCCAAGTTAGTATTAGTAACAGCCCCCCAAGAATTGAGGTTTTCTCCAGTTGTCATTAACTGAAGTTTTAAGTTTGTTGAGTATGTACTTGCCATTTATAGCTCCTATGCTGCTATCTTTAACCAATTAGCTGATTGTGTATCATCTACTTCTTGCCATCCTGAAGTCTGATCGTCATTAATTAACTGCCAATTCGGGTCTTGACCCGGCACTATTGTATTCCAAACTAACGGCGTGGTTACTAGTCCTTGCGCCGAAACTCCAATTGGGTAGACTTTTGCTCTACCTACAACATCAGCATCTCCGAGTTCTCCACTAGCCTCAACCCCAGTAACTGATATGAGGTTTATGGTTTTAACAGCATATGCTCCAAGGGTAATAGTACCTTCTTCACCCGTAACTGTTACATTTGCTTCACCTCTAGCAACTGCTGTACCTAACGCTCCGCTAGCCTCTACTCCAGTAACCGTTACATTTGCCCCGCTCGTAACAGAAACCGATCCTACACTTGCACTAGCTTCTTCACCAGTAACCGTTACATTTGCATCTGATGTAGTAGTTGCTGTTCCTAACGCCCCACTAGCTGAAACTCCAGTTAGCGTTACATTTGCAGCACCAGTAATAGAGACTGAACCTGCACTTGAAATAGCTTCTTCACCGGTAACTGATACGTTTGTATCGCCGCTGATTGTTGCCGTTCCAAGAGCACCACTGGCTTCTACTCCAGTTAGCGTTACATTTGCGTCCCCGGTAACACTGGTTGTTCCTACACTCGCACTAGCTGATACACCTGTTACTTCTGCATCTATTGCAACTCTAACGACTACAGAACCTAAATCACCACTAGCTTCGACTCCAGTAACCGTTACAGTTGCAGCACCTCTAACTACTGAAGTGCCTAATGCTCCACTGGCTGATACCCCTGTTAATGTTACATTCGCATCCGCCGTAACAGATACGGTACCAACACCACTGGTTGCTGAGAGTCCGGTAGGTGATGCAGACGCATCAATTTGACCATAACCCCAGTAGGCTACGCCATATCTACCCTCACCCCAGTCGCCAGTGGCTGCCATAGCTTAACTACGCAATACGGATGATTGCCGATGTCGCGTCTGCTGTTGGGAAAATAATAACGAAGTCACCGTCTGTAGATGTCTTATCTGCACCAAAATCTAATACCGCAACTGCAGCATTTGGAACTGCTCCAGAAATACCGTCAGCTGATGGTGTGTTGTTATAGATAAGAGCACCACGTGCGGTTACTGATACGTTTGAAAATGTAAGGTCTGCAAAGTCTGCAAAACCCGTGCCAGCAGATGCACTCGTATTGGTTGAAGTAACACCGTTATTGGTTAGGTTCTCTCCGCCAGCCGTATAATTTGTACCTGATGCTTCGTTGGTAGCACTATAAGCTGTGGTGTTTGCATCAATAGATGCAGATGATGTGTAAAGGGCTAATTTAAATGTGTCTCCAGTAGTGTTCCTAAAATCATGCACTGCTAGCATGAGTTCAGCTTTGAACGAAGTACACATCGCCTGTGTAATTGCCATGTTTGACTCCTTATGAATCTAAGATTGGTATAAGTTCTGGATAACCCGCTTTTTTGAGCTTGTTTGCCAGGGTAACGTTGTGAGACCTCACAGCCTCATTTATATAAAAAATTAAAGTCTTTCGTATATGCTCTTTGTAGGCTTGAGCCTGATCTCTAATAGCCGGATGAGTTTGATCTCCAATAGAAATAATCCTATCAACTGCTCGATTGGCAATCTCTTCTGGAGTAAACCCTCGATTACTTGTTGTTTCTACTCTAACTCCACCACCTAATAAAAAAGCGACTTCATCCATAATTATTTAACCGGGTACCTTACCTGTGGGGTTCTATACATATCCTGACGATTTTTAGCGTCGCCAAGCTCCTTAAGTAATGCAAGAGACTCGTCATACCTCTTCTGATACCCTTGCAATACATCTGCTTCTGACTTCATAAAAGTAGCTGCTTCAAGCAATGACCCGTACAAAAGCACAGAATCAAAGTTATCTCCTAACCATGAAGTACTTGCTGTTACGATACTCTCTGGGTAGTAGAAATAATGAAGCTCCGCAGAATAAGCTGAGTTGGGTGTAGGCCCAAGTATAAAAGCTTCCGAATTAAATAACGCATAATGCGTTGGAACCCCAGTACTAGCAGGGTCAGGGAAAGATTCCCGAATAAAGTTTACGTCTTT
>Ga0208917_1000788_pt1 | contig 15911 bp, 9 predicted proteins | sample DEB08_DNA_10_FD_185500 | JGI IMG/M metagenome (GOLD analysis project Ga0208917, IMG submission 185500) | Aqueous microbial communities from the Delaware River and Bay under freshwater to marine salinity gradient to study organic matter... | ecosystem: Environmental > Aquatic > Marine > Coastal ...
TTTTGCGTTGCACGAAATGTCCCGCTCCACGTCGCGTTTTGCAGGATCGTGATGTCGTAGCTAGCGGGATAGATCATGGCAAGCGGTCCTATGCGATCAGTCTAAGGTCGGCCAAGTCTTATACTCAACCGAATTTGCGTAATCGGCCAATGCTTGAGTAGTGCTGTAACCATCAATGGCAATCAACTTGTTGCCGCAAGCTATACGCACAGATTCGCGCCAAGCCTTGATTGCCAGATCAATTGCAGTTCCGTTGTCCGCCTCACGAATTACCAGCCAGTCAGTTGGATGCAGCAGCATGTTGGCTTTAACGCGAGTTTCGTTTTCGAATGCGGGCTTGACCTGCTCAATCGGACGCCAAATTGGGTTGTTGTCAGCGTCGTAACCCGAAGCGAAACGATAATCAATTGGCTCTGGATCATCGTATTTCTTGATGCCTGCCGCTTCAAGTTCCCATGGCAAAGCACGCTCCAGCCAGTTTGCTGGATGCTTGATGCCATCACGATCAGTAAAAGGCCGACCTGCAGGGATCAATTCGCCGTCGCTGATGTACTTGAACATGGTGCCTCCGAGAAATTAAATGGCTACGCGCCGAATAGCGCGAACCCAAAAGGTTTCTGTCTTGGCAAATCCATTGACAACGAAAGCGAAACCGCCAGCGCCGTCTGTATACCAGCCCGCAGCGCTTGTACTGCTTTGCTCTGTTGAAGACCAGTAAAACCCTAAATTATTCCAACTTGAACCGTCTACCTCAAACTCTTCTGTGCCATTAGTCAGCCAATCCGTCAAATAAGCAAGATTTGAGAAGGCAAGTCCAATTTCTTGCTTAGAAGGTAAATACCAGTCACTATAGCCGCCAATTGTCAATCCTTGGCAATGGTTTGATGCTGGATGCACAGTGCTTGTTCCTACCGCAGATGTGTAGGTGTTGTGATACCCGTCCCAATCAGACCTTGGGCTGCTTGTTGTCAAGGGCGTCCCAGTTGTTGTGTTTGAGGTTTTCAATTGCCTAGTGCTTGATGCCTCTCCGCTTGCCTTTGGCGCCACGATTAACTGATAGCTAGGCGTTCCGCCTCCGAGCCATGATTCCAGGCTGTAGGTAATTGTGCCTGCATAATATCCGCCTTGATAAACTTGGCCAATAGTCAAGCCGCCGCCCGCAACGACGGGAAGCAGAATCGGAGTAGCGCTACCAGGAATCATTGAACGTCAGCAAGAAGTGAAGCGAAAATTGAAGTGCTGGAACGCACCACATACACTAGTGCGTCGATGGCATTTGCGGTCGTTGTAAGTGTAGGTGCAGATCCAGATGAAAACTCCCAGTATGAGCCGTAACTGAGCGTACGCGATCCAGAAGCGTCTTGTGTAATAAAAATTACACCAGATTGACCAGCAGTCAAATTGGTGGGGTTAGCCAGTGTGCGGTTGCCAGCAAGTGTCACACTAAAGTGATTCGCTACAGCAAAATCAGGCGTAATTGTTGCCCCATCCGTCAAAGTACCAATCGCGCCGCGAGTAGCAGCGTCAAACGTACCGACGCCTGTTACGTCGAGCGTGCCAGGAATATCGACATTGCTAGTCCATTCAACACCTGTGCCTGCAGCATCAGTTTGGAGCAGTTGTCTAGCAGAACCATCAGCCAGTTTGCTGACGGCAATTTCAGCGGTAGCGCTAATGTCAGCATTAACTACAGCGCCTGCAGTAATACTGGTAACACCTGTATTGCTGATGGTTACATCGCCTGTTGGCGTGACCGCCGCTGCCACGTTGCTGCTGTTGCCAACAAGAATTGCGCCGCTGTTGAGTGTCGCAAGCTTACTGAATGCAATCGCAGCACTAGCGTTGATGTCAGCGTTGACGACTGCTCCAGCTGCAATTGATGTAACACCTGCATTGGTTATCGTGATGTCGCCAGTCACAGCAACAGATGCTGCTGTATTGGCAGCATTACCAACAATTAAATTGCCGCTGCTGACGGTTGCCAGCTTGTTCAATGCAATGCTGCCGGCCAGCATTGCGCTGGTTACAGTGCCGGTATCGCCAGTTGTAATGACGGTGCCGCTAACGTCTGGCAACGTAATGGTGCGATCTGCAGTCGCATCAGTAGCGGCAAGATAAGTTTCGTAGGCGTTGTCTGTGCTGCCTTCAAATGCGAATGCTCCGGTCGTGCCAATCAGCAGTTCACCAGTAATCGTTGCGCCAGCAGCGCCGATCTTTTCAGTGTCAAGCTCGGCAAGTGCGGCTTGAACATTGGTGGATTGAATGCCGCCAGTTGGCGTAACTGTGATGTTGCTCGCTTGCGTAGCGCCGGTAACGGACGTTGAAACGTCAATTTCTTCCCAGCTGGAACCGTTCGACAGGATCATGTCCGGTGGAGCAAGCGCTACGTTCGGCGCTTCACCGCTTGTAATAGTGCCACCAACACTGACAACAAGGTAATATCTATTATTGCCATCACTTGCGGCAGGTAGTGGGTCGCCAACGACAAGGCCAATTGCTGTTCCAGCCGTTGTCAGCGACGCAATTTCACCAGTGCCAGACCCAGCAGAAGCATCAAACGTACCGGCGTAAATAATCTCGCCAGCAGTAATTGTGATCGCTTGCCATGCGTTGCCGTCCCATAGGTAGAGATCGCCGTTGATGGCATCAAAGAAATACTGACCAGTAAATTCGGCTACTGGGAAGGTGACCACACCTTCAGTGCTAGTGCTGCCTCCAATCTGTGTTACAGAAAGATTTGCAAGTTTTGCGCCAGTAATTGAACTATTCGAAATGCGCTCTGCCGGCAACTCGCCTGTTGTGAGCTTTGTCGCATCAATGTTGGGGATGTCTGCAGCATCAAGCGTGGCGCCACTAGTGACATGACCTTGAGCGTCAACACTGACTTTCTGGTATGTACCAGCAACAACAGTATTAGTGTGATTAAGCTGTCCGGCTGCGCTAACACTTAGACCAGTGCCGGGGTACACACCGCCAATCGTTCCGGTCGCAGCTGGTGGGAGATCCGCAGCAGTAATAGCCCGACCACCAGTTACAAGGCCATTAGCGTCATATTCAACAAGATAAAAATTAGCGCTGTTTGGTGTAACTGTATTATCAATTTGAATTTGATCGCCGGACATCGTTAGTCCATTGCCGTTGACCTGAACAGCACCTTTTGCGGTCGTTGTAGCAGTAGGAAGATCAGCTGCTGCAATGATGCGATAGCTGACACTGCCACCGCCACCACTAGGACCAGCTAAAAACTGTGCAGCTGCAGTGGTGTCGTCAAGCGTCGTGTTAATGGTGACGCTATCGCCAACTTGGCTAACCGAAATGTTGACGACGCCGGTACTGCCGCCAACAACAGTATTGATACTGCCAGCTGCCTTGATTGATTGCCATACGCTTCCATTCCAGGCGTAGACCGCAAGAGTTACGGTGTCAACAGCAAGCTGACCGCGAAATGCGCCACTAGCGGGTAGGGAGCTAACAAAATTGACCGACGAAAAATCGGCAAGCTTTGCAGCGGTAATGGCACCTGCGGCGATCTGGCTGCTGTCTACACCTAGGTTTTCAATCGCTGAACCTGGAACGCTTTCGGCGCCAAATAAAATCTTGCCGCTTGGGATGGTGTCGTCAGCCAGCAGCGTGACGGCGTTGCCTACAAAATCGGTAACGGTAATTTTGCGCGATTCGCTGGCGCTTGTGTCGGCAAGCGGAAGGAAATCACCAGCAGCGAGATTGGCGCCTGCAAGCGTCTGTAATTCGCTGATCCGCAGGTCTGCCATTGTGCTTGCTTAGGTCAGTACAACCATCTTAGGCGGCATCTTCGCCTTCAAGAAGCAGGTAACCGCCCTGTTCCAACAGGATAGGATCCCCGGCCTCTTGAAGCAACCGCCTAGAAGTTGTTGTTTTGGCTCGAAGTTTGATGGCTCCGGTTGCCACAAAGTCGATTGTTGAAACAATGATGTCGCCAGGCGCAAAGCTGGTTGCGCTATTGGTCACCAGTGCATCAAACTCCCACCACAAAGCGTCGTTTAACTGGGTAGCCGCAAAACTTCCTGCTGCAGCATCCGTATTTTGACTTTTGATGTACAACTTTATATGCAGACCTGAACCAATCTCAGTGCGTAAGACAAGTTGCATCAGGTAGTTGATTGGCTCTTGTCCGGTTTCATTGACATAATCCCATTGCGCAGTGATGCGACCACTGCCTGTAATCAAAGAGCTGTACTGCTGCCGGTACTGATCACTTAAAACAGTGACATCAACCGTCTCGCGATTTGTATTTAATTCGTAATCGGTAACGCAAGCCAGTAAGCGTCCTCCACGATCGCGCACCGTGGCCTTAATTGGAATATCTCGATCAATTGCAACAAGCGAAATCAAGCCCGCATTGCTTCCTTCCAAACTATCGTCAAAATTGTCGTAAAGCCTTACGCCACCTAGTTCATCAATAAAAACGTACCAATTACCGCTTGAGTAAACAGTTAAATCGCTCCAGCCGTTAGCGGATACAAAATCAAGCGTTGTGCCATCCGTAGTTTGAATTTCTACGAAATCACCGCTTATTAAGCACCCTTCGTCAAAATCAAACGAAAATCTACTGCGGCCAGCGTTAACATCTCCAGGATTGACAATACTTTCAAGCCCTTCCGCAATAGAACGACGCGCAATTTCTACGTTACCTATGTTGCCAAGATAAATACCCATTAGATCGTTACCTCAGTCAACGCACCAGTTCCTTGGAAGTTGATTTGCGCAGAGGCTACCTCCCCGACGCTGGCACCAAAGCTGACGCTAGTGATATAAGCAGTTAATCGCACGTCATGGTTGGTGTTGCCTTCTACCAACCGCAACCGCAAATCCACAGTGTCGGACTCTGATACGCTGCCGATCTTTAGCACTTTTTTCAGTGCTGTAGCGGCATCGTTGCGTCCTGTACCATCGTTGTAATACAGCAGCGTGGCGCTACCACTAAATTCCTGCACACCAGGTACATACGTACGTTGGTTGTCGCCAAGACTGGTAGTTTCAAGCGTTTCAAGGTTGCCGGTCATCGACCAGTTGGTTACCTTGACCTGCTCCAAGCCATCGAGCAGCAGGCGTCCATCGCGTCCGGTATAGATTTTTGCCATCAGAGGACACCCACCAGCCTTACTGTAACGCTACTAATTCCAGGACGCACAGACCTGATGACAGGTGCTTGCTCATATCTCCACTGATTACCACTTGTGGCATCAATGGCAGCTGCGTTGCCGCTCCAGCCAGTGCGGAACGCAGCAGGCAAGGCAAAGCTGCTGAAGCCACCCTTCACCTCGTCGTAATGGGCGATAAAATCATCAGCGGCTGTATCGGCAATGTTTTCATACGACAAGTCCAGCATCATGCCGGTTCGTTTGTCGCCATACAGAATTCGTACTTCTTTGCCGTTTTGCGCTTGAAACGTCTTGTAGGCGTAATCGCCAGCGTCAAAAGATCGACTTGAGGGTGGCAAGGATGGAAAGGCCATCAGTCGAACGAAGCATCAACAACCGTAAACCGTTGATCCAGATCCAATACGTCTCTTGCGATCAAGCTGGCTCCATTTGAGTCTACCGGATGGTTGCTGGCTTTCACTGTGACAATTCCATCCGCATCAACGTCCAATGCTTCAATTTGGTATACCTGATTGCTGATATTACTGTTTAATACGGAAAAAACGGTGTTGCGCAGATTTGATGCGATGCCTCCGCTTACTACCAAGGTGCCGGTTGCCACTTCTGTCTGACTGCGGTCCCAGTAATAAACGCTGTAACTGCCATCTGCCAATTCAGTAACTGAAACAATTGAGCCATCCTCTTTGACGATTCCATTATTTGCTGGATTGTATGGACTCATTTCTGTCGCAACTCGAATAAAGTTACCAGGCGCAAGCTGCAAACCCCATGGCAAAGTTTTAAAAGTAATGCTATGGGTAACGTGCTTGCGAATTGCTAAAAAGTATCTGGCAACTTTGCGGGCGTGATCGTCACTGCTAATGTGAGGGAAATCAAAAGTTTCAATAGGTTTTTCACCATCTGTGGTGTAGCGCATTACTAGCGTGCGTTGTTCGGGGAATTTATTGATTCCTGTCCATCGATAGACAATAGAAGCTTGAAACATTTTTCGCTCCTCAAGCTCTAGCCAGTCGACAGAAAAGCTATTTTCAATAATGTTGCCATCAGTAAACATTGCACTAATTGCTACTGGTCTAACACCGTCAATTTTGTAAGCGGCTGTGTATGGCAACGCAGGCTCCAGTGCAAAGCGTCCGTTTTTGAGCGTGGTATTACACAAAACGCTTGGAGCGACATTGGCTAGCCATGAGCGCAAGTTGGTTGGTTCGCTGATTGCGTCATCAAAAAATAAATTATTGTTTTTCAAGAAATTACCAGTAACAATCAAAGCATCTCGATCAATTAATTCCCTATCAATAATCCCCCCAGCGCCTGTATCCGTATCTGTGCATAGATACCAAAACAAGTCAGTTAATAGATTGCTGGGTCCAATGCCTCCTTCAGTCAAACGCTCCACATCAATACCATTTCGCATAAGGCATCGAAGTTGATCTACTTGCGTAAAGTTTTCTGTTGAGCGAAGTTTCATGCCAGCAACGGCACAGTTATTGTACTGAGGGATTGCATCTTCATCCAAGCATTCGTTAACGTAAATAACTTCGTGCTCAGGACCATCGTCGCAACTGCGCGTAATCAAATCGTTGTAATGGGACACTTCCGAAATGCCGCTATAACGCTGAAACATTCGGGTCGCAGGAGTCTCTGTCCCTTCTAATACATAATTTTCCTTGTAAGTATAAATAAACTTAAACCGATAGCCGGCTACGTTGCGAGTGTATTTGACAAACGAATCACCATCTGACCATGTGCCGTTTTTTGACGTAACACTGTGCTCAATAACTCGCCACCATTTATTACGGGGAAGTCCTGCTGGATGCGCCTCGCCATAAGACTCCAAAGTGATTTGCATAACGATAGAACGATTGCCAAGTTCGGCGGCTTCTGCGGTCCAACCATTCAATCGCCTAATTGTTCCATTGGGTAAATTATTGAAATATGGATCCTCGCCCAATGCGCTACTTAATATATTACTTAATGTGTACTTGCTGATTGGGGAATTTATGCCGTAAGTTGGTGTGTTTTCTGCAGCTTGAACGCCTTCAAAATTAACATCGCCCAGGCTATCACCGGCAACATTAAATCCAGCCAGTGAAAGATCGATGACGCCATCATCGTCGGGGTCGATCTGACTTGGATCACCCGCCATTTCTTTGTGGTAATACCAGTCGCGTGGACGAATGTAATCACCACGGGCAAACACAACAAATTTACCCATGTAGGTCTCCCAGCCATCTGGGTGACCACCATCTGCTGTTAGATCACGTAGGCCAGCATTGGCTCCATCTAATTTAAAGACTTCATAGCCGCCATCACCTTGGTGCGCAAAGCAAGCGCTATTGAAAGGACGAAAGCGATATTCGTATTGCCCCCTGTCTGGATGCTTGATACGAATAAACGAATAAATATCAACAGGAGCGTTGCCCATTACGGCAAATAAGTAAGGGCCGAGGAAAGTCCAGCCGTCGTTGTTTGTATTTTCCCTTACTGGGTCGCTATTTGACGGTCGCACATCAAGCGCAAAAAATGATACGCGATGCACGTATTTTGTTAACTTTCCTTCACGCAGTACAACATTGCGATCATTGTAGCTTTTATCTTTATTTTTCTTTCCGCCCGCCAATTCATATGGTGTAGGCAATGTGTTGAAATTGGTGATGTTATTAAAGCGGCACCAAACGCGAGACTTAATGCCGATCTCAGTTACATCACAGCGGCGTGTATTTTGAACAACTGCAGCTTCGTATTTGAGAAGCGGATACCAAGCTTCATCGATATCATCAAATGGGGCAGCATATGGAATGTAGTCCGAAGCTTTAATTGCATCTTTTGCAACAATGCCAATTCTCCTTGTGGCCTCACCCCAAGCTTCAATGCACTTAAGTCGTATATTGATTCCTCCTCTAGTCGACAATGAAGGTCGGTAATATTTGTCTGGATCGCGCTTTACAACCTGCCACATTGTACGTCCAATCATGATAGTTGAACCAATGCGCAGAATTTGATCAGCACGCGCAACATTTGATTCAACAGCATTTCGCACATCATCTGCTTTTACTTTTTGCTGTGCGTTATTTGCCTTGCTCTCAAATGGTGTTTTATCTTGTCTATTGTTGCCTAAACTAACAACAATTTCGTCGTCAATATTAACGGGAACATCAATTTTCATGTTTGTCCAGCGCTTGGGGTTATTGGTGCCGCCGTCATAAATTGATATTGGATCGATTTCTGTGACAACACCAGTAGCTGCAGAAATATGACGAATAACGCCAATGCGAGATGCAAAATTTACACCCGTGCCAGGCATCCCTTCTTTTCCGTAAGGATGAAATACACGTAAATACCGTGGTACATATTTTTTTATTTCTTCCCGTGCATCACCACGCTGATCTGAGTCCCATTCTTCCGGAATAGAAATAATCTTCCAATCTGGTCTGTATGCCGTTCCGTTTTGAATGCCGCTAAAAACGCCAAATCGAGTTTGAGATGTAGGCGTAAATGCTCCGCTAAACCCCGATTGTGCATTGCCTAGCGCTGTTGGACAAACAAACGCTTGATCGCTACTGCCACGATCTGTTTCGCCTCTTAGTGCAAAATCGCCATACCGCAGGTTGTACATACGCAACCGACTGCCGGGACCAAGCGTTTCGTAACCAGCGTTCCAATAAAATTCGTAAAATTGCGAATACAGCGCATCAATAGGGATATTTCCGAGAAAAATACCAGATAAATCAGGCTTGGCCATTGGACCTTGGCCAGCAATGAAAATAAGATCCGCAACTTGATATGTACCCCAACTGCGGACACGAGACCATGCCAGCAAGGGTGAAATTAATACACCACCACTAACGTATGACGCACCAGTGCTGTCAATGTGTGATTCTTGACGAGTAAAAACAATTGGTACTGCTGTTCCGTAGCTTGCTAACTCCTGCAGCGAATCAAAACCAGAAGTCGGAGTAAATACGTCGCGTCCGGTTTTGCCACCAAGCTGACGCGAACGAACCCTAGAGGCATCTGGCTGTTGAGGTTTTGGCGACAACAAAAAAGATGCAGCCGTACTGGCTAAGCCAATTACAAGGCTTGCGATTGCGATAATTGTTCCAATTTCGTTTCTTGCATCTGGAATGTGCGCATAGTCAGCCGGTCTTATGTAAGGCTTACTGCGCACTACCGCAGAAAACTGTCTGTATTCTTGCTCGCTAAGTCCCAGTTCGTTTATCAGGCGCTTTTCGAACGGAAGCAATGGCTGCTTTGGATCATGCTTAACGGGCACCATGCGACCGCCTGTAAATGCTGGTTGATGTACAGACATCCGTGATTCCAAAAAACAGAAAACGCAACTCGCGGCTGCGCCATCAGTAGCACGTCACCATCGTAGACGGGTTCTCGTATCCTTTGCCATGTCTTTAAGATGTCCCGTCCTATCAGTATTCTGCTTTCACCGTACCAAGCTGGATTGGTTGGTGGATGCCAGAAACCTAGACGGTCGTGTACTGTAAAGACCAGGTGAAGACAATCGATGGCGGCATCAGCATCGTTGCCTGTTGCGCCAAGCCTGTAGGGACGACCAATCAGATCAATCACGTCAAACGTATTCGACTGGTAAGAGGTAAATTGCCCGCAAGCTGTCTGGTTAAACGTTTGCGTGGAATGTCAGCGCCAACAGCATCGAGCACAGAAGCCATATTCAATTGCATACTTGCTTCGTCCCAGTTGCCGCTAATGACCTGCCCCACATAATCACATAGCACGGTGTAATCAGATTTACTTTCTGGATTCACCAGAACAGTCTGCACCTGCGCAATCCATATTTCTTGCACGGCAGTTTCAGCCCAGCCGCGACTAAGGCTATTGTTTGGAAATGCCAGTGTAGCGGGCTGGTTATCGCCAGTCTTGGTGACAGTGATTCCGCTAAAAACAAACGGCATAAAACCGTAAATAGTTGAATTATTTTTACTAGGTGCATCTTCATTTACCCAGTAATTTTGAAAATTATATCGCACGGTCCCACTTGAGTTTTTCAAAGTGAGGTACTGCGCAAAAGCAAGTGATTCTGCCATTAGATTCCAACCTTACGGCGTGTAGTTGTATTTTGACGCAAGCTGTTCAGCGCACGCTGCTCACCCTGTCTAGCGCCTTGTGCAGCCGCTTGCTGCATCCCAGCCTGGAACTGATCTGCGGTCACGTAATCGACGCTGTTGATGCGCTCCACGCTATAGCGCACGTCGATTGGCTGCATTGCGGCGGATCCGGCACCGCTCTCTGAGTCTGTCCCACCACCAGCAGCCCCACCAACAGAGCCAGGTGAGCGGCGATAACGCCCCATTGCACCATCAAGTTTCGCTGCGACGCCAAGCTTTCCATCGGCACCACGCTTGAGAGGCATAATTGCTTCAGGACCAGCCTCGCCCATGAGGCCGTTTTGCATTTCGCCACCCTTGGCGTATTTGAAGAAGGTTGGGCGGGTCACGATGCCGCCGGTCGCGAAGGGTTGGATGCTGTTTTGAGCGAAATCAGCCTGGCCGCCAGAGAAGTAAGCGCCTTTCGCGGCCAATCCGCTGAGCATGTCACTGATATTTCCAGCGCCAGTATCCAGACCGGTATTGGTGGCTTCTCCAAGTGCGCCAGGCACTTCACCACCGCCGCCACCACCGGAAGCTAGGCCAGCAAACGCCTTCGCAATACCAATTGCAATATATGTTGCGATCATTTTGGCGCCCTCTTGAATCAAAATTTGCCCAACATCTTTCAAGAAATTAGCAAATATTTCTTTCGCCGTTGTGGTGCCTTCAATCAGTCCAGTAATGCCATTCGCAATTGAGTTGCCAACTGCATTGCCGATATTTTGGGAAATGCGAACAGCAAGAGCTTCGAGGTCTTTTAGTTCGGCCTCAGCCTGCTCAATAAATTGCTGAAGCTTGCCCTTCTCTTCCGGTTGCGCTGCAGCGGCAAGGCCTTTTAGGCCCGTCTCTTTACTACCTAAACGATCTATTAGGTCTTGCGTTCCCTGCGCCTCCTCCGGTTTACCTGCTTCCAACAGAAGCGCCCTGCGAGTTTCTAGCCTTTCTTTTTCTACCTTTAACATGTTTTCAATTTGAATATATTCCAGCGCAAGTGCTTCCTTCATGCCTGTCGCAACTAACTCTTGCAAGCGCTGCCTGTCTTCAAGCTGAGTCGTATAAGACTTCGCTAAATCGTCTGATTGCTGCGTAATTTCAACAAGATTTTGCTTTTCCGCTTGCTGAAGCCTAAGCTCAGTGTTTTTGCGAGCTTCATTGGCTCTAATCATCAACAGCTCGCGCTTAATCTTGGCTTCATCTGCGGGGATTTTCTCAAGGGCAATTTTTTGAATGTCACCGGCAATTTGAGCTAATTCGCGTTCGCCTTCAAGCCTGATTTGCAAGAATTGATTTTCGGCAAGCTGTGCGTTTCTGATCTTTTCGTTGATCTGTGCAATTTGCTGCTGAACGGCAAGCTCTGCCATAAGCTGTGGGAGCTGGCTTTCGCGTTCTTTTTTGGTTTTGCCTGCGCCAGCTTTGTCGCTGGTTGGAGAGGAAAAGTCGGTAAGTCCATTAAGAGGAGATCCATCTGCGCGGCGGATCGGGACACCATTTGCGTCATAAACAATGCCCGCAACGGTAAAAGTCTCTGTTTTACCTTTTTCGTCAAAAGTAAAACCTTCCCTTTCAAGCTTCAATCGAACAGTGAAAGTTTTATTGATTCTTGCAAGCTGATTTTCCAGCTCAGCAATCTTCATCTTGAGCTGCATGGCTTGCCGGCCAGTAGCGCCCATGCCATCTGCGCTCCCCTCCAGGGCTTTGCGAGCTGCAGTAATTTCTGACTCAAGCTCTCGCTGCTTTAATCTCAGCTCATCGGTACTACCAGCTCCATTGTCTAGTAAATTATTGTATTCTTGTTGCGCTTGATTATGCTTGATAAGCGCAACTGTTGCAGCGGCAATACCCGCAGCAAGCGCTACCCAAGGATTCAGCAATGCGGCAACAGACGAAGCCTTAAGGGCAACAGTGAGAGCCCCAGCCGCTGAAGCTGCCTTCATCATGGCAACTCCAAGAAGGCTCAAGCCAGCAGTTCCAGCAACTTTGATGGACGCAATACTCAATGCGCCCATCGCAAGCGCTGCACCACCAGCTGCAGCCGCCAACACATCAAGATTTTTCGCGACAGACAGAGCAAAATCGCCAATTTTGGGCAGCAAATTAACCAACGCTGGCGTAATATTTTCAATAAAGGGAATAAATGCTTCCTGGAATTGCGCGCCAATTGGTTGCAGTGCCTCGCCAACGGCGATTTTCATTTCATTGAACGCAACAGTCAGGCGCGCACCAGCATCTTGACTGGAAGCTGCAATCTTTTGCGCTACCCCTGAGTATTCGCCGCCAAGCTGAATAATGAAATTCATCAGCTCGTTCAGCCCAACCTGACCCTGCTCAAGAGCTTTTTGCAGCTCAGGCAGGGTCATATTGTTCGCCTTGGCAAATTTGGTAACGGCACCGGGCAAGCGCTCACCAAGCTGACCGCTCAATTCTTCAGCGCTTACCTTGCCCTTCGAGAACACCTGCACCATTGCAGTGATCGCACCGTCAACGTCTTGCGCTGAGCCGCCGGTTGCCTTGATCGCTGAGCTGACATTCCTGAACACCAGCTCAGCGTCACTCACTTGCCCACCGGCACCCTTAACAGCAGCGGTCAATTGCGTCATGCCTTGAATTGCTACATCCTGCGGCACATTCAGATTTCGAGTCGCAGACTCTGCTGCAGCAACTGCACGATTAAATTCCTCTTGGGTGCCGGCTGCACCTTTCAAGGCAATCTGCATCTTCTGGATCTGCGCTGCATAATCCGCAAATCCACCAAGCTGCTGCCTCAATCCGCCAACTTGTGCGCCAATCGCAGCGCCAGCAAATGCACCGCCTACTCCAAATGCGCTACCAATTGCACCGCCAAGGAAGCCCTCAGGTCCGCCGAAGATGCCGCCGCTAAGTGCAGCACCAGCGGCCTGGGTCATCTGCATGCCAGTCATGCGACGGCGGCCAAGGCTGCGACTCAGTTTTTCGGATCTAACATCAAGGTCACCTAGTTCTTTTGTTAATTTCCTGAACTCTGCGCTTGCTCCAGGCAGCGTTGACCTGTATTGGTTGATTGCGCCACGCAATCTCTCGGTCGATTCAATGCTACCGATGTCGGCACTGCGCGCTTTAGCGATTTCGGCGCGATACGACTGAATTTGCTGCTCTGCGCGTGCGCGTGCCTCTGCCGAAGTTCTAACTGCATCAGCTTCAGTAACAGCAGCTCTTCTTGCCCTATCGGCTTGTTCTTCAGTGGCTTGAGGACCATAGCCTTGAGGCTGCCCCGGCAATCGAATTTGAGCTTCGCCAACTTCAAACCCAGAAAAGAAGCGTTGAATTCGACCCGTCGCCCGCCCAACTCGGGCGCCACCACTGATTTCCAGTCCGGTGCCGGGCGCTGTAGTTTGCCCGGCAGCAGGCAGCGCCAACGGAGTAGCAGCAACACCAGCACGCACACGCTGACCGAGTTCAGCAAGCGCTTGCTCTTGTGCGCGAACCATGCCGCGATTCAAGTAATTCGCGGTAACACGAGCCGTTGCTTCACTGGCTTGAGCAGTTGCGGCTTGGGTTGCCATGTCGGCAACATGACGATAGCTGTCCCCTAATTCCCGCAGTTGTCTTTCAAGATTTCTAGCTTGATTGGCATTTTCTGCATACAACCTTGAGCCTTCTGCTGTTTGCGTATCAAGCTCATTCATTTCGGCCTGTAGCTGGCCAATTACCTCTTTAAGATTTTTTTTGTTTCGTACCGCAACGCCTGTATCTAGATCACGGACAAGGGCAGCTCCTAAGCCTTGAGTAGTAGCAGATGCCTCACGCTGAACTCGTGCGATATCAAGAGCGACTGAAATATAATTTTCCGCACTGCGCGCTGTGTTAGCAAAAACTTGCTGCAATTCGCGAAGTCTCTGACTAAAACCTGTTGCGGTTTGCGGGATTTCTCCAAGCCTGTCATCAAAACGATTAAATACGTTGATCAGCTCAGGATCCGAGAAGGCTGCCGCCATTGCGCGCGCAGACTCTCTGCCCGCTCTCGCCGTCTCCTGAAATGAGCGCTGTATGCCCTTAGAAAGATTTACTTCAATTTCTCGCTGAAAATCTCCTATCTGTTTCCTAACCTCATCCAAAGCAGATTCAATATCTTTTACTGGCAGTAACTTACGAAGAGCTTGTCCACCAAGAAGTGATTCAGCTAGCGCTTCTTCGAAACTTAATCTGCCAGCGCTTGGCGCGCCCCTTTCGGCAAGATCAGCGACGCCTCGCCGAATACGAGCCTCCCCCTCAAGCGCGCCAAGCTCATCTCGCTGATCACGAAGAGCTTCGGTGACAAGCTCAAGATCACGAATCTGCTGACGCGCAGCAGCAGAGCTTGCGCCGATAGGACGAACTATTCTGCGTTGAGCATCTGCAAAATTTTGCGTTTCTTGATTAACGGCTTTTAATTTGCTTGTAAGAGTAGAAATGCTTTGTCCGAATTTGTCAAAAGCCTCAGAATCAACCCTTGTTTCACTTCTTAGTCGAATGAGCGCGTTAATGGTTTGTTGAATTTGAAACGCTGTTGCGTCCGATGATGCGCCGAACTCAGTCAGTCTTTTTCTTTGTTCCTCAAGTGCCGCATTTGCTCCATAAATAACGCTTTCTAACTCTTTAATATCTTTTTTTAGATCATTGTAAACTTTGCCACCAGTTGCTGCTTGACTTTGAAGCCCTTTGAACGCGGCAATCTGGCCTTTAATTAACTGCTCGCTTTTATTACTTGCTTCACCAAACTCAATAATGCCGCGACGGGCCTTTTCAATTGTTTCATCGGTTGGCCCAATAGCCTTTTCAAGCTCGCGAAAAGAGCTTTTGAGCTTGTCAAGACCCTCAGCGCCCTGAATGCCAAGCTTGACCAGAATTTCGCTTACTTGTTTAGCCATCCTTGTCCTTGGTCAATTCGCTTAACGCTGCAGCCTCCATTATCTGAAGACCTTCCAGCATCTCGCGGCGATTCTCCACATTGTAAAGGTCAAACAGTCCGCCAGCACACAGCATCACCTCATATCGCAACCCGAGGTAGCCCGCCATTGTCGTGCTCCACTGCGTTTGCATCCGCAGGAACATCATCACGATGTCCCAGTTTTCTTCCCACACTTCAAAGTCAGTTGACTCCTCAGAAGGCTGCTCAGGGAGGACGATACCAAATGCAGCAGCGTCCTCCCCGGTTTTATCTTCTACACGCTTGCCGCCGCCTGCCCAATAGACGGCAGCCTCTTTTAGTTTCCCTGGCGGCCGCCTTCGAATGTTTCCGTGTAAGCCTTCAGCACACCACGGATCCAATAGGGATCATCGGCCAAATCACGCATGGCTTCAATGGAAAACGGTACTTCTTTACCGTCTTCATCCTGAATGCCATCCCAACCGACCATGATCACCTTCAGCAGGTCAATCTCGCCCTTCTCACCAAGCTTTTGAAATTCCTTCCGGCCAACACGCTTGAATTTCGCGTCAAAGGTCACCGTGTCAAAAGTGCCACCATCACTGGGCTCTTCAATGCTGACCGGCCAAGAAAAGACCTTAACTTTTTTACGGACAAATGCCATGCGTAATGAACGCGATACTGCAACAGCATACACCCAATAAAAAGGGGCCGCATTAGCGACCCCTAAAACCGTCCACACCGATCGCAGTTTAATCAGGTGTA
>Ga0208917_1000792_pt1 | contig 15877 bp, 21 predicted proteins | sample DEB08_DNA_10_FD_185500 | JGI IMG/M metagenome (GOLD analysis project Ga0208917, IMG submission 185500) | Aqueous microbial communities from the Delaware River and Bay under freshwater to marine salinity gradient to study organic matter... | ecosystem: Environmental > Aquatic > Marine > Coastal ...
TGATAGCGCCAGAAACGCCAAGGCACCAAATGGTCAAAATATGGAACAACTTTGACTGTGGGCATTGGCCGGCTATGTTTTTTGGCCTTTTTAGCGCCGATCAGCTAGGCATGTGGGCCCCCAGCTACTTCGATCGACCGCTTATTCTAGGCGTAAATGAGCCTGCGGTCGCGTCTCTTTGCAGTTATGGCTGGTATGGTATAACAGCGACGCCAACCGTTACGACCACAGATTACTCCGCGTTGCGCGCAATTTTGCCCGCGTACATACAAAAAGTATTGCAAAACAAACCGGGAATAATTAAAACAAATACACACATAATTGACGCTGTATTACAAAATCTGCACGAATGGCTGCAGAATGTTTATGGCACTACGTTTAGTCTAGAGTTAGCTAAAAAATTTCTTTCAACACCAAACACCGCACACACTGCTATTAGCCGCGTTCTTCACGACGCAATAGCCGACAATAAAATCGCCGTGCTGCCGTTGCCCAGAAAACGGACACAAACACAAGATTACTTTTTAAAAACACCAGAATGGTGGTGGTTAAACCGTTGGGCCATCAATCGTTATTTCAAATACGCCAAAAGCCCGCCGCCAAACTGGATCGCCTTTGCTAATTTAATAAGTAACGATAGCGCGTTAATAGACGAAAAAGTCGTATATGGAAATCCTGGTTTGCTCGTCGAAAGCCGCTGGTTTGATAATTGTCGTCCTAATGATGTTTTAGTGAAAGAAGATATAGGCTAAACATATGCGCTACACAGCCGCTTATTCTTTTCGCCCGGATATTCCGCCGGCGGTGACCATTCGTAATTCAAATGACGATTTCTTTATTGAAGAAGAATGGCGCTTTGTAGACGATAACGATGACGACGAAGACGACGACGATTTATTTTTAAACCCGGCGCCGCAGTACACGTACTTCACAGATGACGACGATTTTAATCCCGATGAAAACGACGACGAATTTTATGACGATGACGAAGATTACGAGGACGACGACGACCCTAGTTACGAAGACGAAGAAATAAACGAAGAAGACTACTACGACGACGAATAAATGCAGACATTCTTACCTCTAGCCAGTTTTAGAGGGTCTGCCCGCTGTTTAGACAATAAAAGGCTTGGAAAACAACGGTTAGAGTGCAAACAAATTCTTCTGTGTCTTGGCCTTCCGGTCGGGGCGCACACGCCAGGCAAACGAGGCTGGCGTAATCATCCAGCCGTTTTAATGTGGTCTGGATATGAGCTCGCGCTGGCGACGTACGCAATTGTTGTCTGCCAAGAGTGGCGACGACGCAATTTCAACGACAATCTCGGCGCAGAGTTTTGCGCGGTGTACGAAACGTTACGCAATCAAACAGCGCATAACAGATACCCGCCGTGGTTTTTCTTGCGGCGATTGCACGAAAGCCATCGCAGCAATTTGTTGCGAAAAGATTTTACTTTTTATAGTCAGTATGGCTGGCAAGAACCCGTCGATTTACCGTACTACTGGCCGGTACAAATAAAAAAGGATAATTATGAGCCGGTATCTAACGCACGCGCAATTGCCGCTCGCCCGAGAAGTATTACGCAACCTGTTTAGAGCGGGCGAAGAAAGCGGCGACGCCGTTTTGACTGACGCCGAACTGTTTTCTCGACTCGCCAAGAGTCATCGCGCAAAAAAAGTCAAACAAAAAAACAACTTAAGAACAAACCTTAATTGCGTCTTAAATATTCTAGAAGATTGCGGCATATTAAACCGCACGAAAAGCATTGATGCTACTTACGGTCTCGGTATTGTCAGGCGCGTAAGGCAGGTCTCAATTTGCATAACGAATAAGACAAAACGAGAATTAAGAAAAAATACAGCTAGTGCTCTTGATAATGTTTGCGCAGCCACAACAATAGACCAAGTTCTTATCGCTTGCGGCGCGATGTACAGCAAACCCGTTTTAGCGGCGACCGGGCCGCCCGAAGACGCCAGTCTTTCTGGCGCGCCTATAACCACGAGTGAACCAGTGACGAAAAAATCAACAAAAAATACAGGGCACGCGCAATTTGTCCGTCGCGTGCGACCCGCCAACGTAGTCAGTAGCTATACAAAAACGCAGCCCGCGCCCGACAACGCAGCCGAAAAAACTGCCATTGATCAGCCGCATAGTAATGACAGCGGTGTCGAAAAAATTCTAGTTAATTTAGATGACGTAAGCGGCGCTATCGCATTACTAAAAGATGCAGCGCAAAAAAATATGGCGCTCTACGCTGGAGACGGTGATTATTATCTGTTTAAATCCCATCGTGACGGTGTGCGCGAAATGCACGCTAGGGGCGGCAGACTAATGCCAATGGCTATCCGGCCGTTGTTGTTGTCTCTATTAGACGCAGAACAGCCTGTGCCAGAAGCGCGCGGTAAACGTTTCCCAGCCTCTGTTTTGGCTATCGCGCCACTGCTTGGCACGGCGCCGTATATGATCATGACACTTATTGACGCGTTTAAAACAATGCTGGCAAACAAAGAAGAAAAAGGCGGCTTCTCCGACCATAACGAAGAGACGCGGCTATTTATGACTAGTATGCTAGAACTGCAGCACATTCTCAGAGACGTAAAGTTTTTGGCCAGCCAAGCACTAGCCGCCGGCGAACCAATGCCGCTGGAAAAAATGACGGATTACGCGCTAAGGCTTGACAAAGAAATTAGTGCGTTTAAACAGGGAGCAGAACTTCCGCCAACCCTTTCGTTTTTGTTTCCGCAGGAAGAAGCGCTCCCGCGCGTAGTCATGCGGAATAAAGAAATCCGCCGTATCATTAACCACAAATTCCCAGAAAAGGAAAATGCCAATGCCTAGACACACGATCGAAGAAAAACCTGTTCTCGCCGACGGTCAGCTCCGAACCGCGGCCGAACAGCTGATTGCGGACGGCGGGCCAACTTTTTGGACGAGAGAAATGCTCCAAAACCTGTCCGACGCAGAACTTTACGGGCTTTTCACGCCAGCAAATCTTTTACCTTTTGCAAAAAAACTGTACAACGACGCAATCAGCGACGTGCCGCTTCCGCCAGACAAGCAGATCACTATCGTTGGCGCAAAACGAAAGCAATTGGTGCGCTTTGAGTACGTGAAGAACTGGAAAGCGCTCGAAACATATCTTTGCTACGACGGCCCACGATTCCCAAAAGAAATGGTCGATGAGTTGCTCGATCGTATTCTGGACAAACATCGTAAAATGCTCGACCAGCGCGCGGAATTTAACAAGTATGTTAAAACAGTTCCGACACCTGTAAGCACGCCAATGCCCACGTTGATGATGACGCTAGACCCGGTGGCCCGGCGTAAAAAAGCTATTCGGCGGGACGCTGTCGCTGACATTGTAGGCTTTTTTGACCCTAACGCGTTTAGCGTACCAGTTACAGCGCCCATTGAAATCGACGCAGAGATCCCCGGCAAGAAGACGCACACCATGGCAACGGGTGACGCAAATCATCGTGTTTGCAGTGCGGTTGCGTTAAAGTTTGACCTCATTGAGAGCGTCGAGGTTCTTATTGACGCTACGGCGTTAGAACGCGCGCAAAACATGTTTAACCGTAATGTGCCGCAAACAGCGCTGGCATCCAGTGACGCGATAAGGGTGGGTCTCGACGCACGCGACCCGCACATTACTGCTGCAGCCCAGCTGATAACAGACGCGGGTCTTGTGCCGCTGACGACCACGCAAAGCCGTTCGGCGGACCCAACAAAAATCGGCGTGCCAATTAACAGCGTCAAAATGCTGTCGAACAAGTTCGGCACAGAAACGCTGCAGCGACTTTTGTCGTGCTTTAACGGCGACTACGAGTTGTGGGGACCCGCGGCGGCAGACTCTAAGGCAACGACTGTGCCGATTATGGCAGCACTGTGCGGTCTCATCGAGCTGGAGCGCGCCGGCGTTTTGCCAACGATCCTTTTTCAGGCGTTAATGGAAAGCTGGTCCCCGACGGCTCTTGAAAACGAGCGAAACACAACAGACAAAACTAAGTTGCGTCGTTGGTTTCCCGCGTCAGCGAGCGTACAAAGTCAAGAAAGCCGTACTAAACTTATGCTAGCCGTTATGCTCGACAAATGCTACCGCCTAGCCAATGCAAGTTCAGGCATGTCTGCGGCTAAGCTTATGTACGCGGCACGCGGTCTTTCAGTAGAAGAAATGACAGAAGACAATATGAAACAGGCCGCAAGTTACAAACGGTCGCTGAAGACGTTGATGGAAACGTTTCGATGCGATTACGCGTCTCTATCTAAGAAAGAGCGCGCAAAGATTAAGCAAAAAGTTGTACGGCTGCGAGCAAAGCTGATACAAACAACAAACCTACCCGACTGGTGGGTCGACAACAACTTTGCGGCTGTATTCGACGATTCTTCTACTGCTGGCCCGTTGTTTGAGTAAAACATTTTAACAATTTTCTTGCATAGCCGTGGCTGCAAATTTTATGCGGCCACGGCTATTATTTTGGAGTAAAAAAAAAATGAGCACAATCACTGAAAGAGAAGAACGGATCGTCATTGCCGCGCAAGAACTAGCAGACGCCGTCCTCGCAAAACAACAACTCGAAGACAACCGAATCCACGTAAAGATGGCCGCGATTGAGCGCATTATGCGCAGCGGAGACAACCCAGCAACCGGAAAAGCATGGTCCTTTTCGGCGGCGGAATCTGTCGTAAATACCGACGAAGAATACGCGCGATACCTACAGCAACAACGAGAAGCTGTCCGCGCAGAGATTATTGCTCGTGGAAACTATGCCGCCGCTACTTACAAGCACGAAAACTAAACCGCAAAATGATTACAAAAGAACATCTTGGTTCACTGGCCTACCTAAAAAGTAGCGTAAAAAATTTTGAAACAACGCAAGCGCAGTTCTCTAATGTTGGCGCGACAGACACAGAACCGGACCTTGTTTTTCAGTTGCTTCTAGACGCCGCATTTAACGAACAAAATCCAGAACTGCCAGAAGATGGCCGCGGTTGGCAGCTTTACACGCCAGAAACAGCGGAAGAAGAAACATTAATAAATGCGGCTGTTACAGCGCTAAACGCAAGCGCAAACCTTTGCATCTTGTGTATAACGCACACGACGATTGCAAACCGTGAAAATTTGCGTAGTTTTTTGAAAGAATACTGTTGGAGGTTATAGGATGGCTGTTGGAATAAAAGACGGCGATCGGATAAAGCTCGTGCGCATGGATAACGACCCAAACCCTGTTCAACCAGGAACAACGGGCACTGTGCTTAACGCCAGCGAAGTGAATTTAGGTCGCCAGCCATACACGCAAGTCACTGTAATGTGGGATAACGGCCGCCGGTTATCGTGTGTCTGCCCGCCTGATATTATTGAAAAGATTTGAGGAGATTACCTATGGGTTTAGATCAATTTGCCTATAGCGTCGATGCAAAAGGAAAAAGAGAAGAAATAGCTTATTGGCGAAAGCACCCAAATTTGCAAGGTTGGATGGAAGCTTTATGGATTGAAAAAGGCTATCCGTACGTTATTCTTCCGAACGACCCAACTGCTGTATACAACAACACGCCCCTGCCAGCGAACGCCGCTGTTGTTATGTTTGAGCCGAACACGGCAACCAAAAACTTACGCGTCTATGAGTCAGACGAAAACGACGGCGCAAATTTCATTGTGGCAGAACTCCCAGACGGAGAAGCACTAGCCGCCGCGCAGGAGAAAGAAAAACAGGATCGCGTTTTTAACACAGTTCCTTTAGAACTAACAGCAGCGGATTTAGACAAGCTAGAAACCGCAATAAACAGCAACGAATTGCCGGAAACAGAGGGTTTCTTTTTCGGCAGCAACGCAGACGATGAATATAAACAAGATGACTTAGACTTTATTGACACCGCACGCACAGCCCTCAAAACGGGCAAACGCGTGTTCTACGACAGCTGGTGGTAGTATTAAAAGTAACGCGACGCAATCGCATCATCAGCCCAGTCATCGGTGGGCGTTTGGGCGGCTACTTGTTTAGCTGAGATGGCGGCGACACCAGCAAGCTGCGCAAAATTAGGCCAAGCTTGCGCCACGTGCCATAGACTGGCCGCGCCGATATTTACAGCTTGCGCAAAATCATCGCTAAGCAGCGTGTTGCGCGTAATAGTGTAAATATCGCCGCCCAGACGCGACTCGGCTTTGTTTTCCACTAGAGATAAAAAGTCGGCTACAAGCCCCGGCGCGTCATGCGACGCCCAGTCATATTGAAAAAACCGTATTTGTTTGAGCTTAATAGCCTGACATGTGTAGAGCAGCGATCTAGTTTTATCTAAGCTGTAATGCTGCCGATGATTAATTGGTGTAGGGGGCTTGTAAACCATTAAGTCTTGTGTGGCAGACCGCACTAAACGAATCGCCATAACCCGATCGAGATTGAAACCGGCCTGCACCATAACTGTTTCGCGAACAGCGCCGGCGCCTGTGTAGTCGTGCGCGACAAGATCGCATTTAAACTTGTTCGCCCAGTGCATGCATTCTTTAGCTTCTTGTAAGTGATCGCCACCAATTAAAAGCCGTTTACCCCAAAGAACGTCAACACTGCCGTTGTGATTAAACCCAAGAACAGCGAGCGCGGTAAAGCTAACACCAGCTTCACCGCCGCCACCCCAGTCAATCGCAAGCACTCTGTGTTTGTAGTTCGCGGTGTTTGCAAACGCCTCTGGCACCGGCTCTTTTTTGTTTTCCCAAGGAAGCAAGCACGCGTTTCTTAGTTCAGTTTCGCTGACTAGTTTCTGCCCCGTATCAACGCTCTCTCCCATAACCTCATTGTAGAACTGAGCTTGCGTCATGTTACCGAAGCCTTCGCGCTTCATTAATAACGTCGACCACTTTTCAGGATCTGCAAAATGTAAAGGAAGAATCATCTGCGGCACATGATAACCCGCAAACTGCCAACGCCGTTCAGGATAACGGTGTACCCATCTTCCATGTCTAGGGCTCACTGGCTTTTGACATTTAGCGCAAACAGTTGCCGGTTGTTTTTCGCTAATAGAATCTGAGTACGGCCCAATCATTGCGTCCAAGTCATACTCTAGAGACGGTATGTTCCACTTGCCGCACGAGTGACACGGAATAAACCACTCTGCTTGTGAAGAGCGTTTAAACAGGCCAAAAATTAGGTTGTCATACGTCTTTGGTGTCCCCGTGAAGTACATGGTCCCCCAACGACTATAAGACATAGTTTCTTGAATGATCGGTATGTGATCTGGGTCCATGTCTTGAACCTCATCGATGCACACGCGATCTGCCGACACACCACGAACACGATCAGAATCTAACAACGCAAAAGAAAACAACATCATCGAGTTGTTTTTAAACGAGCGTTGTAAAACAGAATTCTCCGTGCTTGTGCCAGACCATAAAGACTTAACAGGAGATTGGTCAATAAACGGCCGCACGTAGTTGTTAGAAAAACGGCGGATCTGTTCGTAAAGCGGCGTAATAAATAATGTTTTAAAAAACGGTATCGAGTTCGCGACGACTACTCCGTGCGCGGCTAGGCTGGTCGATTTTGAAACCTGCCGGCCTGTACACCAAACTTGATTCTTTGGCGTAAGACATCTAAATAAAGGAGAAAACGGGTAATGGTTGTTTAATGTGTAAGGTGTTCCATTTAAATTCAACACCATCGGCAAAAGCGGCTCTAATGATGGAAACGCAGATTGCTTTGCAAGCGCGCCTAGTACTCCTAGACGTGCTTGCAAGTCTTTCTTATCGTTAACGTCGATAGAAAGCAACTCTTCCAGCAAAGCGCGCACTCCAACATCTGGAATGTCAAGCTGTGCTGCGGTATTAACGGCATCTGACATAGAGGTGACCAATGGACGACTTTATCTCGGCAGAGTCGGAAGCGCAGGGCGAACTGCAGTGGCTTGAAGACGGCGTGCACTTACTTATTAACGTAACGTGCTTTTTTGTCGTCTTCGTTTTCACACAAGCAGTCGCACTTGTCAAATTGTTTTTCCAGCACAACAACGCTGAGAAATAATGCCGACAATGAGTATACTGAGCAGTATACCGTTTAAAAAGGAGTTAACCATGACTGTAATCGGAAAAAGCGCGAAGTCGTATATGGAAAGAAAATTGCCCGGCTTTCAGCCAACCTTTCGCGGTCCTAGGCCAAAAGTCAATTTAGGCGACAATCCTGTTCACGATCTCACACTAACCGCGCCGAAACCGTATCCCGAGTTTTTATACAACAGAAAGTACGTAACTGGGGGAAAAACGCAGCCGTGGCCTAGCGGTAATTGTGGAGACTGTCAAACACCATGAACGCAGAAGAAAAGCTTGTACAAACTTTTGCCGGTCTTGTTTTATTACTGGCAACAGTTGTAGTAGCTGACCTTGTAATTAATGGCAGTTTGAGTAGTGTCATCCCTGCTTGTATTATTTTTTACGTCGCGCTTGTTTTTGTAAACGGCGTGACAGCTGGAGCTCAAAAAAGGAGAAATAAAAGAAGATGACAGCCTTAGACTTGTTTTGTGTTGTCTTCGCTTCCGGCGCTGTGATTGATGTGTGGAACAACGGATCTATATTTAGCACAACACGGGCTATTGTGTACGCCAAACAAGACGTCACAGATCCAAACAGCTGTAAGGGAAAAGTTCTTGAGTTATTGACGTGTCCGTTCTGCCAAAGCTATCACGCGCCGATTTATTTGTTTTTATTGCTCGCGTTTGGCGCCGCTTTAGGCGGTATTTTTGCTGTTCTCTGCCAGGGGGTTGTGTACTCTTTGGCCGCCACTAGAATAGCTAATCTGATTGACGGCTTTCTTCCGTCAAGACTTCGTTACGCGCGCGCATTCCAATTTCCAGAAAGTGATACAGATGAGTGACGATCAAACTGCCTTAGAAAATAACCCTAACCCGCCGCAAGCCGCATCTAGAAAACCGTACAACGAACAATTTGCCGAAATGGCGGAATCGTTTTGTACACAAATTATCCGCGACGTACCTGAATTACACGGCCTCGCAATTGTCCCGATTTGGGAGTCGAAGCCAGAAAACACGACGTCCGGTTATTTACGATTAAAAAATCCAGATATGCCGTATTTAGGCAGCTTGCTTCGCCTACTTGGTTGTCTGTCGGCATTTAACGTTGAAGTCCACAGAGACCTAGTCAGTCAAATCCGAGTATTTGACGATTACGCCGGCCAGCTTGGAAATAAAATCCAGGAACTGACCGGACAACTACAAGAACTGAATAACCAAGCAACAACAAGTGACACGACAAATACACAACAAGATGCGCAAACATGATACGTCCGTCGCTCGCTTACACATTAACGGCAGTAAAAACACGACGCTAAATGATTTGCTGGCCGCGCAGTACAGCCATTTAGAAAAAGGCGAATTACGCGCGCTTCTAGAGACTAAACACGATCGAGTTTGGTCGGAAGAAGAATTACTGCAGTCTTTTACCGTGCATAACGAAAGCGACAACGTAGCAACTGTTACGCACAAAGCAACTAAACAACACGGCACGGTAGTCTATATTGACTCGCCGCGGCTGTATTTTGACTTTGAAGAAAAGTCCAATGACGAATAATAATAGACACGAGTACAACACGGGCGCCGTTCGCAGCGCCGATTGCGAAACCGCGCGATACGATTTTATCAGCCCAATTGGCTTACGTGCGCTGGCAAAAACGTACGCAGAAGGCGCCAACAGATTTGGGCCATTCAATTGGGAAAACGGCATGCCAGCCACAGATATGCTAAATCACGCGATTACGCACATCTACGAGTTCTTAGGCGGTGACCGAACAGAAGATCACTTAGGTCACGCTGCGTGGAACGTAATCGGCGCAATCCACTCACTAGAAAAATGGCCTGAGTTGAACGAACCTTGGCTGCGCAGCCCCGATTGCGACCCGCCTCCAATTGCTGCGCAACAAGAAAAAACAACAACCGCGAAAGATGCGTTAGACGCGCTAAAAACAAAGCAAAATCGCGCGTCGGACGAAAAATAAAAACAGCATTTGCTTTTTGTTTTTGTGTCGGTATCTTTCAATATAGGCCAACTTTTCTGGTTGGTTTTCACTAGAGGCAAAAATGAGCAGTCATAAAAATACTGGCGCACTCAAAGGTTTGATTCCGCCAGCAATGAGCATTTGGGGCAAGCCACTGGGCGCGCCAAAAAAAGAAGAAAAAACGAGTGAGGAACCGATGCCTTACGATGAAGACGATGTCATGGATGAGCAAGAAATTGATGTTGACGCAGAGTTGGCGAACGAAGACGCATCAGATGCCGATTTGTACGCAGTCGATGGAGAGATCGACGACGATGATGCGGATCTGGACGACGGCGAATACGCCGACGAAGAACCAGATTATGACAGCGAAATCGGCGACAATGTGCGTGCGTCAAGTGCGCCACCCGTCGTCGAAGTAGAAGAGTCGGTCGCTGTTGACGCGGGTGACTCAGAGTTCGAAGAAGTAGAAGCCGCCGTGGTTTCTCAAACTAAAAGAAAGAAAGGTCCATCCATGACAGCGACTGAAAAGAAAAAGTCAATCTCAGACTACATCCGCGACGAAATTGCGAGCCGGCAAGCTTCCGGCGACTCATTGCGCGGCAAAGATATTGTGGCCGCTTTAGCTGAGGAAGGCGTTATTGCCAACCCAGCACAGGTGAGCCAACTGTTGAAAAAGGCAGGCGTTAAAAGCAAGCCGCGGGCAACAAAAACAACACCTGCGCGTGTAGCACAGCCAGCTGGTGAAATTCAAAAAGCTGCTAAGAAACGACAAACGCGGATGCTGGCGAATAAAGCTAAGCCAGTTGCCGTGACTAGTGCTACCAGCAGCACAGGGAATACAGTTGATATGCTTAAATCCGCGCGTTGTTTTGTCGGCGTTTGCGGCTCGCACGAAAAGGCCACAGAAATCCTGGCGGCCTTCCCTGAACTAGCCGCAGCGTTTCAAGACTAATACACTCCCGAAACAGGCTCTTTGGCGCCGCCAAAGTCGCGCACCGTTTGCGTTATGCAGCGCAAGCGGTGTTTTTTTATGTCTACACCACTATGACTACTTCAACATGCGTAATTAGCGCGCAGTCCCCACGCACACAAATACTGCCAAAAGGCACTATTAAACGTGTGCATGTTGATCAGCACAAAATCCGCTCGAATAAAAAACATGGGGCGCGCGAAAACGTAATCACAATTCAATGGCGCGGCAAATCATATAAAGCCGCGCATGTTGAAATACTTGGAAAATCAAAAATTATTTACTCGCCCGATAAGGCTTTGAGTTGTGGCGCGCATGTGTGGGTTGAAACGCGCGCGCCGATATACGTTCGCTGGTCCAACTAACTACGAGAAAAAAAATGTCACATATTGTTCAAATTAAAACTGAAGTTCGAGATGAGCAGGCCATCGCAGCTGCGTGCGCGCGACTGGGTCTAGAGGCGCCGACGAAAGGCGAGTTTCAAGTTTACGCCGTTAAGCGCACTGGCTTGGGGTTTAATCTGCCTGGCTGGAATTACCCGGTAGTCTGTAACACAGAAACAGGCGAAGTCGACTTTGACAATTACGAAGGTAACTGGGGCGATCAAAAAGAACTTGATAAGTTTCTGCAGGCATACGCAGTTGAAAAAGCACTGTATGAAGCGCAGAAGAACGGGTATTCGGTGTACGAAGAAACCCTGGACGACGGGTCAATCAAACTAAACATCACTGTAGAGGGCTGAACACATGTCAAAAGTTATTCAAGTAGTCGTAAACCCGCAGGGTGAAACCAAGATTGAAACTATGGGCTTTTCTGGCAGCTCATGTCAAGACGCCACAAGAGAGCTGGAGCGCGCACTTGGCGCGTCAAAAGAAGAGACACTGACCGGCGAATACTACACCGAAGAGAACACGCAGACAGACGAACTGCACAATTAATTCATCCGTCGAATCATTCTTACGCCAAAAGGAAATAACCTATGTTGAAAAAAGAAATTTGTGAGCTTGTATGCGCCGGGTTTTCAGGCATTTGGATTGAGACCTCAGAGTCAAACAGCGCCGTAGCGGAACTCAAGGAGATGGCCACAGAAAGAAACTGGGGTTTTGATGTCTGGGACATCGACCAACAGTTGTTGAGCGGGAAGGTAGCCGCACCGGGGCCACTGCAAGCTGTGCGTTCTGTTGACGTTGTAGAGTCAATGGAAAACAGCGACGCTAATAAAATCTTAGTCCTTAAAAACTTTCATAAGTACCTGCCAAATCCCGAGGTGATGCAGGCGCTTATCAACCGACTAATCCACGGCAAAAGCCAAGGGCAGCATTTTATTGTTGTTGCACCAGCAGTAACGCTGCAACCAGAAATTGAAAAACTGTTTACAGTCGTCCATCACGAACTCCCAACCGCAGAACAGCTTCGACAAATCTGCACAAAAATGATGGCAGACAGCCCAGATTTTGAGCCGGCGTCGGAGCAGCAAATTCAAACGGTTGTTGACGCCGCGCGCGGTCTGACTCGGATGGAAGCCGAGAACGCGTTTGCGTTGTCTCTTGTTCGAAATAATGAGTTAACGGCAGAAACTATTTGGAGCATCAAGGCGCAAACGCTTGAAAAAAGCGGCCATATGTCTCTATATCGGGGCGACGCTGATTTCGACAACCTTGGCGGTCTTGAAAACTTGAAGCAGTTCTGTATTCGCGCCATGCGCCGACAGGGCGAAGACAACCCGGATCGCCGGCCTAAGGGCGTTCTGCTCTTGTCGCCTCCTGGCTGCGGCAAGTCTCAGTTCGCCAAAGCGCTGGGAAATGAAGTCGGCCGCCCGACAGTTATGCTCGACTTCGGTAGCTTGATGGGCAAGTTTGTCGGCGAGTCCGAGGGTAATATGCGCCGAGCCCTTAAACAGGTTGACGCAATGGCCCCGTGTGTCTTGTTTGTCGACGAGATCGAGAAAGGTTTGGCTGGTGTCGGTTCGTCTGGTGAAACGGACAGCGGCGTTTCTGCGCGTCTTTTCGGCACGCTGCTAACCTGGCTTAACGACCACACAAGTGACGTGTTCTTTATTGGCACGTGCAATGACGCGAGCAAGCTGCCAGCACCATTTGCTCGCGCCGAACGTTTCGACGGCGTTTTCTTTGTCGACTTGCCCGCAGAAGAACAGCGCGCGCAAATCTGGAATATCTATCTAAATCACTACGGATTAGATTCTGAACAAGAAAAACCGGAAGACGCCAACTGGACGGGCGCCGAGATCAAGGCGTGCTGCCGCCTTGCAGCATTGCTCGACGTCCCGCTCACAGAGGCGGCGCAAAATGTTGTGCCTATTGCGGTTACGTCTGCCGAGCAGATTGCACAGCTGCGAAGTTGGGCCACAAACCGCTGCCTGTCCGCAGACCGGGCTGGGCTTTACAGTCAAAGCAGAAAAAATAGGTCGTCGGTAAATGATAATGAATCGCGCAAGCTCGCGGCTATTTAAGAAGTAGTAGTTACAAATTTTGGCGTACGGCAAAGCTATGCAGCCTTGCACCGCTTGAAGGAAATTTATGAGCGAAAATATAGAACAAAACGAAGAACAGATCACGCCGCAAAGTACTGAAGAGGCGGCAGTTGACATGCGCGCCAATATGGGCGCTGTAAAACTTTCTTTTAGATGGGTTGGAACGCAAAAAAAGCTGTCTGACAATCAAATGCAACAAGCTGCTTCCAGCTTTAATGCAACAGCAGATTTAGTTACAGCGTCAAAAAGGCTGTTCGATACAAAGCGCGAAAGCTATCGCGCGTTAACAACGCTTAAAAGCCAGGCTACTAGTTATTGGCGCGCAATGACGCTTCCGTTTCCGCAAGATGGCCTGCGGCTGATCAAGCAAAACGAAGTCGATAAATTTGAAGAAAAGATGCGCGACTTTCAAGAGCGCTTGGCGCAAGCCGCGTCCAATTTGCAGTTAGAGTATGAAGAAATCAAACAAAACGCGCGCGAAAAATTGGGCGACTTGTATAACCCAAATGATTATCCCGCAAGCTTAGAAAATATGTTCGCCATAAGCTGGGAATATCCAAGCATTGACGCGCCTGATTACCTACTGCGGTACAACCCAAGCTTGTACAGACAAGAACAAAAACGCGTTCAAGAAAAATTTGAAACAGCCGTGCTCATGGCAGAAAACGCATTCGCCGAAAAGCTTGAAGAACTAGTCGACCATTTAATTGAGCGGCTTACTGACAGCACAGACGGCGGTGTAAAAGTATTTCGCAAATCAGCCGTCGAAAACTTTAAAGAGTTTTACGAGAATTTTCGGCATATGAACGTGAACTCAAATCAAGAGTTAGAGCGTTTGATCAAACGCGCCGCCGACATTACAGCCGGCGTTGACGTTAAAGCATTACGAGATCGAAGAGATTTACGACAGAACTTAACCACGCAAATGAGTAGCGTTAAGTCAGCGTTAAACCAACTTATAACGGACGCGCCCGCGCGCCGTGTTGTTCCAATGACCACCCCAGTTTAAAAGCATTAGCTAAAACTATGGACGAACAAAACAAAACAAGTAAAAATGACACGCAGACAGCCGCAGTAAAAGAGCTCAACCAGACAAAACCAAAAAAGAAAAGACGATCAAAACACGATTTTAAAGACGGGCTTGGTCGTGTATTTGCTAACCGCCACAAAAACGGCGGCGGTTGGGTGGCAGCCACGGCGCACGTTGACGACAGCGTTTATGTCGCAAGAAACGCGCAAGTATATGGCTGTGCGCGAGTTTACGACAAGGTGGATATACGCGGCCGCGCTCAAGTTTACGGCAGCGCCGTAATCCGAGACCACGTACGCTTGTCGGGCGACGTTGTTGTTAACGGCGCAGCCAAAATAAACGACGCTGCAGAACTACGCTGCAGCGCAAAAGTAAGCGGCAGCGCAATTATATCTGGCGTTTCGTACATCGGTTCTGGGTGCGTGATAACAGATAGCGCGCAGATTGTCGACTCAAGAATAACTGACAATGTTTTAGTTTGGGGCCGACCCTTAATCGTAAGCACGACTGTGGGTTTTATATTTGGCGGTAGTAGTTGGGTGCCACTTACTGAACAAAGAGAATCTAACCCTGAAAATAGAAGTAAAATACACGGAACAGCCAGCCTGCAAAAAGCAGTCGTTAAAGGCAAATGCGATATTTCCGGCAACGCAGTAATTAACGACGCATCGTTGTGTCTAGAAACGTGGCAACGTGAATCTCCGGGTCTTAAAGTCAGAGGGCAAGTTTCAATTACGAAATCACGTATATACGCGCCGTTAGCTATTACATCAGATTCTCTTATCGTCGATACAACCATCTCCGCTGTTTGGCCGTCCACTTCTTCAAACTGGGCGTCTTATTCTGATGAGGACAAGGACGCGTATCTGTTCAACGACCAAACATTAGTTAGGCAGCGCATTAATAGTTTTACCGACTTAAAAGAGCGCATCTGGGACAGAACAACTGATCAATTTGTCAAACGAGCGAATGACGGCGCGGTGCTGGGGCAATCAATACTCGAAAACAACGGCGCCCGAAGAATTCAACGTGCCGGCATTTAAAAAGGAGCCTGCAATGAAACTTTTTATTCGACCTGACGGCGCGGCACAGTGTCTGTACGGCGAAAAAATACAACTAAATGAACTTGGCGCGCTAGACATTCGGCGCGCTAGTCATGTCGAGCCAGACACAACAAAACCTGGTTTTTGGACAGTAGATTTAGCACCCGTAGGCGGTCCTTTTATTGCCGGCTTTCCTTCTCGCGCCGCCGCGTTGGCTGCTGAAGAAGACTGGCTTGATAAAAAAATGACGGCACAACACGTAGAGGCACACAATGAGTGAGACAAACTGGATCTACTGGGCGTTTGTAGACAGAAAAGGCGAAAACCCGTTAAAAGAAGCCGCTGTATTT
>Ga0208917_1000794_pt1 | contig 15865 bp, 20 predicted proteins | sample DEB08_DNA_10_FD_185500 | JGI IMG/M metagenome (GOLD analysis project Ga0208917, IMG submission 185500) | Aqueous microbial communities from the Delaware River and Bay under freshwater to marine salinity gradient to study organic matter... | ecosystem: Environmental > Aquatic > Marine > Coastal ...
CCATATTATAAGGATAAAACTGGAAATTGAGTTTAATTTAATAAAATAATTTTATGACAGACGAAAATATTATAGACGTTACACCTGAAATTGAAAGTGAATCTGTTGCGTATGAACCTAACGATAAAATTAAAGTTTTAGTTTTAGGAAAGGGTTATATTGGATCAACTCTTAGTAACTTTCTATCTATTGATGCAGAAAATGTTGAGGTACATAACGTATCTCGAGATCAACTTAACTATTTAGATAGAAATGAACTTATTAACTTCTTTGCAAACTACGAAGCTGAAGGTATCTCATTTGACCATGTAGTTAACTGTGTTGGTTATGCTGGAGAATCTAATGTTGATGATGTTTTAGACAATCAAGAGCTAGCATACATCCTTAATGTTGTGTTTCCTACTATGCTGGGCTCAGTTGCACAAGAATTTGAAATTCCTTCTGTTATTAATATTGGGTCGGGTTGTATTTACACCGGTAAATCTGAAAGTGAAGAAGGTTTCAGTGAAATGGATGTACCAAACTTTGGTTTGTCTAATAATGACTCTTCTTGGTATTCAAAGACTAAGCATGCAGCTGAACTTTCAGTAACTTCGTCGTATAATAACTCTTATACTTTACGTATTAGAATGCCTTTCAGTGAAGTTCCTTCTGAAGGTAAGAATAGAAACTTGTTTGATAAACTTCTCAAGTATAAAACAATTCTTACTGAAGATAACAGCGTTACTTACTTGTATGACCTACATAATGTAATTTATAACATTATTATTTCAAACGAAATTCCATATGGTATCTATAACGTTACAAGTGATGGTATTTTTAATGCAGCAACTTTTGTTGAATTGATTAGAGAAAAGAAAGAAGCGCTTAAAGAAGCAGGTATTATTGAAAATGAATCAGATCTAGATTCAATTGAACTTGTAAATCTTGAAGATTTTAATCAGAAAGGTCTTACAAAAGAAAAACGAAGCAATACTAAGCTTAATAACTCTTTAATTAAAGAAACGTTAGGTATTGAATTGAGTGATGTAAGTGATCGTGAATTTTTATCTAAAATAATTGACGATTATATTGCAAATAGTAAAAATGGTTAACGTATTAATCATAGGTAAGGGGTATATAGGAAGAAATCTTGCTAATTTTTTATTAGGAGCAAGAAAGTATGAAATTATACCCCATATAATATGTAGGAAAGAAATTAATTATTGGTATTACGATAAATTAGAATCTTTTATTAAAAAAAATAAAGATGAAGGTTTAATATTTGATTATATAATTAATTGTTCCGGCTTTTATGGTAGTAATATAAAAGAATGTGATACCTTTCCAGTATTATTCAACTATACCAATATATCATTACCACTTATTATTCAAAATATTTGTGTAAAATATAATTGTAAATATATTCATTTGTCATCAGCTGATATTTATTATGAACGTCGGTTGAATTTTAATGAAGAAGATCAGAATACAGGTTGGTCTGAAAAAGATTATAGCGGTTGTGTTAATAATGAATTAACTTCTTCATTTACAAAAGTTCACGATGTAATCGATCAGTGTTTTGCGAATTTGCCTAATGTTTATGTGTTAAGAATTAAAAACGTTTTAAGTGATTTGTATCATGTAAAAAATTATTTATTAAAAGTAATGAATCTTAGATATTCAGGGTCTACATTGAATAATTCAATAACTTTTTTACCTGATTTATTAAATTTTATTTTTAATATTATACATAATGAAATACCTGCAGGGTGTTATAATGTTGTTAGTAATGGTTTTACTTCAGTCAAGTCTATATATGAAATCTGTAAAAAATATAAAGATAAATTAGCTGAAAATAATATTGTTAATATGATAAGAGATGAATTAGTATATAGAGACGATTTGATAATAAGACCTTTAAGATCTTATTCGGTATTAAGCAATAAAAAAGCTTCAATGTATATGAAATTCACTACTATTAATGATGAATTAATTGATAGATGTGTTAAAAATATTATAGAAGATAAAAAAGAACAAGATTTATTTAGATCGGTATATGATGAAGATACTGAACATTTAAAAGAACATGAAAGATATGAAAGCCCGTCGCCTGAAAAAAATCAAGGCGAATTACAATACGTATTTGATATAGATTTAACAGGATAATTTTATGAATATTTTAGTCACAGGTGGTTTTGGTTTTATAGGTAGTCATCTATGCAACTATTTATCCAATAAAGGTTGTAAAGTCTATAATATTGATTGTAAAACCTACGCTTGTGATTATGTTAAAGTAAAAAACGTTCTTGTTGATAAGCATTTTAACGTTGATATTACAGATGTTAATATTTTCGGTGAAATAAATCAGCAAGAACGTTTTGATGTTTTATTACACTTAGCTGCTGAAAGTCATGTAGATAATAGTATCAAAAACCCAACCGTTTTTGCTAATACTAACGTAATTGGTACTATAAACATGCTTAATTTAGCTAAACAACTTCGTATACCTCGTTTCGTTCAAGTATCTACTGACGAAGTATATGGTTCATTAAATGAAGGTGATGTTTCTTGGACAGAAAGTTCACCTATCAGTCCAAATTCACCTTATTCGGCATCAAAAGCTAGTGCAGATATGATTGCAATGTCATATCACCGTACATATGGTATGGATGTACGTATCACGCGTTGTTGTAATAACTTCGGTATAGGTCAACATATTGAAAAACTTATCCCTAAATCTATTACGTATGCTAACAAATATGGTTTTATCGATATATACGGAGATGGTACAAATATACGTGAATGGATACATGCTGAAGATCACGCTAGAGGTATTTTTAAAGTAATGCAATATGGTGAACCAGGTAATATCTATAATATTGGTTCAGGTGAAGAGTTAACTAATAATGAAATTGCATCTATGATTAGGACTTTTACTGGAACTAATGCGAAGTTAAATTATATTGAAGATAGAAAAGGTCACGATAAAAGGTACTCATTAAATTACGATAAAATACAACGTCTTGGATTTAAATGTAGAAGATCTATTCGTGATAGTAAAGAATGGGATGAAATGGTTCAGTACTATAAAGAATACCAAAACGCCTAAAAAACGTTTTCTATATGCAGTAAAAAACGGAGATCACGCTGGTAAGTTTATTGCATATATCGATACTCTACAAGATCACTATTGTTTTCTCGCAGTACCAGGTAATGAGAAACTAAAGGTACCTATAACAGACTTCGAAAACGGGATAGATAATGGGATAGTTGAATTCGTTGAAAAATTACCCAAAGATGTTTATAAAGTTTTAGAAGCACAACACCTTACTTGACTCTCATCGGCTTTTTCATATAATAATTGTATGAAATCGTTAAAAGATCGCATTCTTATTGCTAAAACGAAAAAAGAAATTGATTCTCTCTGTGAAGAATTTGCCAGTTATACTGAAGTTTCTGTAAACACAAAAACTAAGATCAGAAAAGCAGTTAAACGTCGTATTGACGAACTTGACGGTGCAGTTCAGAACAAGAAAACTAAAAAGACCAAAAAAGCTAAAGGTGAATAATGACCACTCTTATACTAGATGCAAATAATCTTTTGTATCGTACTTTTTGGTTTAGTAAAAACAATATTGAGGGAGAAGATCTTTCTACTCTCATGTTCCTACGAGCAGTTAAGTCATATGTAGATAAATTTCGACCTACTCAAGTTTATGCTGCATGGGATAAAAAGTTAACTTACCCTTCAACTAACTTTCGTAAGAATACTTCTAATGGTACATACAAAAGCAATCGTGATAGTGAAGTAGCTAAAGAAGCTCACCGTAATGACGAACTAATTAAAGACTTACTTAACTGTTTAGGTATCAAAAGCATTTATCCGAACGTTATGGAAGCGGATGACGTTATTGCGTACCTTTGTCATAAGTTACCTGGTAAGAAGTTCGTCGTAACTGTTGATAAAGACTTGTATCAATTGATTAATGAAACAACTTACGTTTTCAATCCAATTCAAAAAGTTACTGTAACACCTGATAACTTTATGACATATACTAAAGGAGTTGAAATCAAACATTTTCTTGATTATAAAGCTCTTATTGGCGACAATAGTGATAATATCAAAGGGCTGTACAAGGTTGGTCATAAACGAGCTCTTAACTTGATTGAAAAGTTCAATCATGATGAACCGTCTAAGGTATTAAACGAACAGCAGTATGAAATTTATACTAAGAACATCCAAATTATGGATCTAAAACTTGGTTATAAGTATTACCCTGAAGAAGAACCAATATACAGTAAACAGATGAAGGAAGGTATGCCTGAAAAAGACCTTACTACATTTTTTGAGCATTGTAAAACTTATAAGTACGGTTCTATTCTTAAGAATAGAGATAAATGGATTAATACTTTTAAACTAAACGATTCTCTACAAGAAGTTGTAGCTAAATTAAATATTTGATATGAATAATAATATTAATAACATGCAGATGGTACGACCTGTACCGATTGCCAGTCCTATTTCTGGTAATCCAGTACACCCTAGGTTGCATACCTATGAAAGAAACGGTCAAGTAGTGACTGAAGCTCATTGGATTGACCCAAATAGCGGTGCCTTTATTAGAAAAGGTATCGTTTCTATTGAACCTAAGCAGAAATAGTATATAATCCTCCTTGGTATATGATTTTACCTGAGGCATACATCGTACAAAAATTTTATCAGTACGCTGGACGGCCAAAGTACAACAGACTTGCTAAAACATACCAAGGAGGATGTCCTATATGTAGAGAAGGCAAGTCTTGGGGTAAGAAACGTCGTCTATTTTATGTAACTACTGATAATTTTCTGCATTGTCATAATTGTGGTTGGCATTCTAGTCCTATGAACTGGATTGTCGAGGTATCTAATATGACAGTCAGTGAAGTGTATAAAGAAGCTGAAGATTACGACTTAATACCTGACGATGTTAGTGATATCAATTTAAATGATGTTATTAAAAAGGTTTTTAATAGTTCATTACCTGAAGATAGCATTAATTTATTCGATGAAGGTCAAATTAGTTACTATAAAGCCAATCCTATAGTTCAAACAGCGTTAAATTACATAAAGAAACGTAAATTAGATACAGCAGTTAATAGACCTAATGGGTTATATGTATCTCTTAAAGATAAAACGCATAAAAATAGACTTATTATACCTTTCTATGATGAAAACGGTAAGATTATCTTTTATCAAAGCAGAACTATCATTGAAAATCGTAAATTTAACTTACCGAAATACTTAGGAAAGGTAAATAGTGATAGAAGCTTGTTTAATATTAATAAAATTAAGGTAGATATTGATCAAATCTTTATTATTGAAGGGCCAATTGATGCTTTCTTTGTAGAAAACGGGGTTGCAGTAGCTGGTATTAATGAAAGTAGTGATAATTTGTTTACTGCATTACAAAATCAGCAAATTTTACGGTTTCCATTTCATGAACGTATTATTGCATTAGATTCTCAATGGCTAGATAGTGCGTCTTTAAAGAAAACTCGAGTGTTATTAGAGAAAGGTCATAAAGTTTTTATATGGCCAAAGAAATTTGGTGAAAAGTTCAAAGACTTTAATGATATGTGTATAAATTTGAACATAGAAAAAGTCCCTACTAAGTTTATCACTGATAATTCGTATAAAGGCTTAGAGGGACTTGTAAATTTATCTCAAATTCGTTATTAGGTATCAGCTGAATGCATATAACCTTTAAGATTCTCAATAAGAGAACTCAAATCCATTGCAACTCTTGCAATTTTCTTGGTTTCGGCCCCTGCAATCTTGTTAAAAAGTGTATCACAACTAGCACCATGTAACTTAGACTGGATAGAATCACCTTCTCCATTCAAGTAGTTAGTGAATTCTTCCATTTGAGCAACCCAACTTGCCAATTCTTGCAGTTGTGCAGCATTATTAGCTTTAGTTAAATCTTCTGCTGACTGTTGAGGTGCATCTACTGCAAAATCATCTGCTTCTGTACCAGGCTCAAGAGTGGTCTCCATAGCTTCTGTGTCAGTTATTTCAACATTTTCATCTTGCTCAAGTAGTGTTATAAAACGTTTACTGAAAAAGCTCATACATTTATTTAATCTCTCCTATAAATAATAATATGTCAAGTAATAAATTACTTTTAGAAGATCAAATTGCAATGTACAATAAGTGGGTTAGAGGTATTGCTACAAGAGAGCAAAAGCCTTCTCACGTTACGGTAGGTGATTTATTACAGGCTAGTGGTAGAAATGATGCAAATAAAGCTCCGTTAGAGCTCCCTTACCCTATGACGCATATCGTTGAAGATATGGGTGCATTATTCCTTGCTGCAGATAATATTGAATCCAAAGCGAGAAAAACTAAAGACAATCCTCTTGTAACAGAGAGTGAAGACGCTTCAAAACATTTGGATAAGTTTATTGAACGTTGTGAAAAGATTAAGAAGATATTAAACAACATGACAGAAAATCTTGACGTAATTGTTCAACGTAAACCTTTTCAAAGTAGTAAAACAGAAGCTTGATTTAATTAGATATCTGCATAAAATATATTTGTGACGATTTTTAAATCGATACTAATTCTTTCTACAGTTAGTGCATTTATTGCAGGGTGTTTGTTCCTACTAAATGTATCTTTCTTGCCGGTTTTTGGCTTATCCTTTATTGCTCAAATATTAATTTGGAATCTTTTTAACAATTGGAAGACACAAAGGGCTGAGATAGAGTTTGAACTAATACAAAATGAAAGAATAAAGGAGTTTTCCAAACAAGGGCTTAATTGTACATGCCCAGATGAAAATTGCAATCATAAAGTACTTGTACCTATTGTATTGAATGAAGAAAATACTTATAAGTGTCCTGAATGCAATAAAAGTATTAAAGTATACATTGGAGCAAAAACATTTTTAGCAACAACGCCTGTGGAAGAAGACCCGTTTAAGAATTTTAATTTCGTCGAAGGTAAAGATTATGACAATTGAATTTAATGAACAACCAAACAAAGCTATAGCTCCGGTTGCTGAAGAAAAACCTCAAGAGAGATATTTTGATACACCCTACTATATGTCGTATCAAAAAGGAATAATGGCAGCAAAAGCTACATTAGATGAAAAGAATAAGGATAAAATTTTAGAAAATTTAATCAAAGTAGTTTTAGATGATGTGCTGGAACAAAACTCAAACAATATTTCGTCAAACAGCAACATTATTAAACTAAACATGCAAGTAATTGAAAGTGCTTTAAAAAATACCAAGCTAAGTAATTTTACCTTTGACGTGAAAAGGATAGCTTCTATAATTGAAGGGTATGGAAAATTCATTGAACAAAAAAACAATTGACCAAATGTCCGACGAAGAAATTTCACGCTGGTTGTGTCTTTTCGAAGCAGTAAATTATGTTGCAACTAAAGCAGAAAAGCTAGGTATTGATATTAATAAAAACGATTCATGGATTAAACCTCTTGCATTCAAAAATTATATTTCAGAAATGTATCAAAGTACCCTAATTAATTATAAAATGGGTGATGTAGAACACGAACCAAGATCAGTTAAGGAATTTATTTACAGAGACAATGCATTACATTCTTAATACAAGTTTTCAGACACCGGGTGGGTTGGTTAATAGACCTAAAATTGGAGGACCTACTAGGTTTGGACAAGACCCAAACTTAAGCCAACCTACACTTAACCCAAAGTTCCAACCCGGTACTGTTTATACAGTTGTATATATTAAGAAAGTAGAAGATAAAGTAGAGTATACATTTAAATCTTCAAAAGGAGATGTAGTTATAGAAACTTTCGCCTCTTGTAACGATGCAGATAATTTTATTGCTGAAATGAGAGGCGAACAGTTACCAAATTACGAAAATTATTATAAAAATCTCAAAAGTTAAGGTCCAAACGGACCAGACTCAGGTGCTTCGGTGTTACCGTAACCACCATATACATTATCGTAATCAAATCCAGAGTAATCAAAAATTGCTTTAGACAATTCTTCAAGATCACCGTCATAAGATTTAGGTGCTGATCTATCTTGCATACCATCAGCCAATACTCCAGAAAATTTATCGTCGTAAACTTGATCACTACCACCTTCAGCACTAAGACCGGGCTCAAAACTATAGTCGTAACGTTTAGCTTTTATCTGCCATACGTAATGACCCATTAAAGGATTAATTCTTGCAACATCTTCATCAAGTCGTTCAGTAATTTCAAACTTTTTACCCGTTCTCGGTATGGGTCTATCATCACCAAACTCAGTTAATTCTATTATATCACCTGCTTTAGGTTCTTGCAAGTAGCCAAACGTTTGATAAAATGCACTTATATGTATGTAACCTGTAAATTCGTCATCAGAATCAAAACCATACTTTTGTAGAATGACTGCATTTTCTTGAAGTTCAAGTAGTATAATAATTTGTTGTGGATTGGTAAACACTTTAGTAGGTTCTTCACCGTAAATGTTACCAGGACCAGCTTCAGGTATACCATCTGCTGATAAAGTGTTGTATGGATTTTGCCAGTAAGTGACTCTTTGGCCATATAAACATATTTGTTCAAACCACCAGTTACTGATCACTAATCTTTCACACTCAGTGTTGTCCTTATCAGTGAATCTAAAACAAGGATTGCAATCTTTTGGCTTTGGGTAGATAGAACCACTGCTATTAGGGGTAGGAACACCAGGCAAAAACCCTGGCATGACCTGATTAGTACCTGTATACCATGCAATAGACATTATCTTAAGTAACTCCTTTTATTCTTGTTAGTTCTCATAAGGTAATACCTACCGTTAGGTTTTACCCCAATAGCAACACCAGATTTCTTTAAACCTTTTGGACGTCTTAAATCCCTTACACCGAAATGTTTTGATAATTTGTATGCGTCTTGCGGACTAATGTATATGAATTTAGGTCCAGCAGGTTTTTGCATTACTTTAAAACAATTTGGTAGTTCAGATACTTTTAAATATTCCGGTACAGTAGTAGCATGCTTTCTCATACCGGGGTCTCTAACTACCGCGTGTTGTTGTCTATGATTTACTTTATTAGAATTAAAAAATGACTCATTATAAATGTCATCATAGTTTTGATTTATAAGGTTGTGAAGTTTGTCGATGTATTCTGTATTTCTTAAGTACTTAAAAGTAAGATTACCAACTGAAAATTCACCGACACCCTTGAGACCTTCTTGTCTCATCTTTTTAATTTTCTGAAATACCCTTCTACCATAATCGTAAAGAGCTTTTGACTTGTTAGGGTCGGAAATCTTTTTAGTAAGCTCTTCTAATTTATCGATTACGAATTTAAAATCTTCAAATTTCTTTCTTACGTCATCATCATTAATGGTTGGTGGGTTATATTTTGGTTTTTTGACCCAATCACCCGACTTTAATGAATATAACCCTGTTGATACGTGAGGTTCTTTTGTGTCTTGAAAATATAACTCAACATCATGGCCTTTAATCTTAATATCATGCTTTGTATTCCAGATAAAACGTATACCGTCTAAAGCTGCTTTGACCAAATCAGTATCATCATCAATTTTTTTGAAATCTAACAATACATGTACATCTAAATCACTTTTAGGTGTGTAATTATAATTAGCTAAACTACCTGTTAACTGTATATCGTCAATTTTAGGTAATTTAATACTAACGTCGCCTAAAAAGTCTTTAGTTATATCAAGTAATTTCTTGCGTAATGCAGGAATCATTTTATCCTTGATATAAAATTTTGGACTTAATGTATCGTTATAAAACTGCACAATAATATTTAAGCAAAAAAAAATGCCTACCAAGCGCTTGGCAGGCATTTTTGAACTATTCTATTTTGTTCGTTTAACCATTACGTTGGAAAAACTCCTGATTACCGCCTTTAATCTTGCTCTTTACAACGTTAGCGGAACCTTTAACTGATGTAGGGTTACCTTTCTTCTGATTAACCAAAGGATGTCCTTCATCACCGTCATCACCGACTTTGTCAGTAACTTTACCGTCACCACCTTTGCTACCAACATTACCGGTAACAGATGACTTAACTTTATTATTACTACCAGAAGGTTTTTCGGGATTACCTTTCTTCTGGTTAACAAGAGGGTGACCTAAATCTTCTGCTTCGATTTCTTCACCGAAATAGTTGAAGTTTTCTTCATCTTCATCTTCCATTTCGTCTTCATCAGCTTCTTCATCTTCATCAGCGTCGTCCTCTTCCATCTCTTCGAATCCGGCCTGTTCGTCTTCATCTCCAAGATCACCTTCTGGCTCCATATCGGCTTCATCATCGCCGCCTTCTTCGCCACCGCCGAGAACGTCCATGAGAACCTCATGAAGTTTTTCTGCTAAATCTTTGTCAATAGTGATTGTAACCTGATCTTCGCTAGCTTCAATATCGTCGCCGCCATCATCATCACCGATGCCGAGCTCAACTGCGTCGAACTGATCTTCATCCATCACTTCCTCGTATAAACGATCAAAAATAGACTTATTCTTTGCCATACTATTATTTATATTCTCTTTTGCAATTTTCTTGTTTTCAGCTTTGAAATATGTATCTGCACCTTCGTCAGACATTTGTTTTACATCAAAAGCATTCTCATCACTAATAGAACTGTTTTCAGGATCTAACTCAGTACTTTTAAAGTTATCAGCACCAGCTGGTCCTGAATTCTTTTGAACAAACCCTTGAGTACTTGCATCATTACCAACGGGAATGTTTTTTACGCCTTTAGACATTGAAGCATAAGTTTTATCTTTAGCTTTTCCTGGCTTAAGTTGTTGTTTAGCAGCTGCTTTACCAGGTGGGTTACCTGCTACTGCAGCGTACGCTTCTTCAATTTGAATAAGATCTCTTTTTCTATTCATGATTTTTTAATATTTAAGTAATTTTCTGCTAATAACGACATATCTCTATCGCCATGCGAATTAAATGATTCTTTTTTAATGCTTTTAATATAAACATCCATTGCTTTAGCTCTTTCACCGTAATTTAGACTAGGATCGTCAAGCTCTGGAGCTTCATGACCGTATTTTGCTCTAGCAGCTTGATGTTTTTTTATAACTTCAATTGCTTTTTCTAAAGACATATCTTCTTCCTGTTCGTCAGGGTTATCTATATTAGGACTACCACCAGACTCGGGATCATCTGGTGTATCTTGTGAAAATCTTGCAGATGTTTCACCTGGTTGTTCATCTCCCATTGCTTCATCTCCCCAACTTTCAGGTTCCTGATTAGGACCAAGATCTTCTGCGTTTTCTTCTCTAGATATACTATCTAATTCATCTTTTGAAAGTTCAATAAAACTATTACCGATATCAACTAGTACTGTTTTACCCAAATCTTGAACAATTTTACCTCTTTTTATATTATCACCTAAACCAACCCCTCGTCGTATATCGTCTAATGAAGGTTTTGCAGTATATGTAGCAAATTTACCTTCTGTAGTTTCATAATCTTCGTCATAAGATTCTTCATCTTCGTAATTCTGAACCGGGTTTTGATCTTCTTCTTTATCAGCTAATTCTTGACCAAATGCGCTTGACTGTTCGTCTTCTTCTAAATCAGCTATAGCAGCTTGGTAAGGTTGACCATTAATATTGCCTTCTTGGTCGACATAAACTAACATATCTGCTTCTTCCTTGGATCTCGGTACGTTTTTACTCAATAAAACTTCATTGTTTGGTATACCATCAATTTTAGTTCTTTCTTTATTAACAGACCAACCTATTTTATTAAGAGCTTTAATTGCATCCATTTGAGGTCCTTGAGCTCTACCATAAGTTGGTTTAGATCTTAAATCTGGTCTACTTCTAGAAGGTAGAACATTTGCCCCGAAACCTTCTTCGTATAAAGATGAAAGATTTTCTAAATCTCTTTTACGATTCATGACTATATTTATTAATTTTTTAGTTAAATATTAAGGATATGAAAAATACCCGCGATTATTATTTGGGTAATCCAAACTTACCTACGGAGAATACTCAGTTTGAGTGGACACCGTCGATGATTAAGGAGTTAAAGAAGGCAAAACAAAACCTTCTTTACTTCGCTGAAAATTTCTTCTTTATTGTTAATCTAGACCGTGGTCGTGAAAAGATAGGTCTTCATTCATGTCAAAAAAGAGCGTTAAGAGGCATGAGAGACAATCGCTTCTTTATATTACTTGCCTCTCGACAGATTGGTAAAACGACCATGATGACGATTTACACGTTATGGCATGCTTGTTTTAATAGTGATCAACGTATTCTTATTGTCGCTAACAAAGAAGGTACTGCAAAAGAAATATTCTCGCGTATTCGAATGGCGTATGAAGAATTACCTAACTGGCTTAAGCCGGGTGTAACTGAATATGGTAAAGAATCAATGAAGTTAACCAATGGTACTTCAATTGGTATTAGTACCACAACAGGAACAGCTGCTCGTGGTCAATCTATTAACGTACTAGTGCTGGACGAGTTAGCATTTATTGAACCTCACTTAGTAGATCAGTTTTGGAAATCTGTTTTTCCTGTAATTTCATCATCGAAAAAGTCTAAAATCTTTATCGCTTCTACCGCTAACGGTACTGATAACTTATTCTATAAAATTTGGAATGGTGCTATTGAACATAAAAACGGTTGGGGTTATGACAAAATTTTATGGGATGAAGTACCAGGTAGAGATGAAAAATGGAAGTTTGAAACTATGCGTACTATCGGTAGTGAAGAAGCTTTCAATCAAGAGTTTAACTGTCAGTTTATTTCATCTGGGGAAATGGCTATTAATGAAGAGTTATTTGAAAATCTCAAAGTTAATTGTCAAAAACCTAAAATCGTTATGGATGAAAACAATTATAAAATTTGGAGACAACCAGACGATAATGGATTATATGTAGCAGGGGTTGATATTGCTGAAGGTGTTCATCAAAATGCTAGTGTAGTTCAAATATTAGACATAAAAGATCTTAGTAATATTGAGCAAGTAGCAACATATTGGAGTAATACGATAAATCCTTTTAATTTTACTAGTAAATTACATGAAATATTGTTACAATGGGGTAGTCCTCCTGCATTAATTGAAAGAAATAGTTGCGGAGCTCAAGTAGTTGACCATTTATATCATACTTGCCGTTATGGTAATATAGTTTCTTTTGAAGCGGGTCAAGGAAAAGCAAAAAACAATAGATTAGGTGTAATTTCTCACACAAATACCAAATATAGATGTGTGATGAACATGAGATACTTTATAAATGAGTTACAATCAGTTAATATTCGTGAATTAGAGACGTTAATTGAGATAAAAAACTTTATTAAGTACCCTAATGGTAAGTGGGCTGCCAAACCCGGTATCGATATGATGGATGACCGTGTTATGTCACTAGGTTGGGCTCTATTAATATTAGATAATGATGTAATTCAACGTTATTTTGAGGTTTTACGTTATGATAATAACGGTAGACCTGCTGAACTAAAACGGTATGACTACGATTATGGTGGTTCCCTTAACAAAAACTTGTTTGGTTGGGGTGAGGATAACGAAGAAGAAGAGTTAGATACTATAGTTTTTAACGAAAAAATGGGGTTAGATGATAATTCTGAGTTATCTTGGATGAAACAGAACGGTTGGGTTGGGGTTCATGACTTTCAAACACAAAGATCTTTTACACCTGCTTCTAACTCTTGGTTAGTTTAAATATATTAAATGTCAACAAATTATACACAGTCACCTTTTAATAAGGAAAGAAAGGATAAATTTGTGTTGGTAGTACCGACACCAAAAGTATTGAGAGATGACGTGTCAAAAACCGTAAGAGAAAATAAATTCGTGAATCCCGATGCAGTTCAGTTTTCGATTTACGGTAGTATCATACCAGAAGTAAGTGTTCCTGAGGTAGAGGTTAGATATTCAGGTCAAAATTTACACGTAACTAGCCATAATAGACCAACTTACCCGCCAATTGAAGTAAATTTTACTATTGATAATAGATTTAGTAATTATTGGTTTGTATATAAATGGCTTGATAAAATGCAAGATGATTATAAGGGTTATTTCAACCCAGATAAAGATTATAAAGACGGTACTGTTGTAGAAGATCTTTATATGGCTAATTTTACTATCTATGCATTAGATGAATATAATAAGAAAGTTGCTCAATTTGATTTCACTAAAGGTTTTCCTACAAGATTAGGAGGTATCAATTATTCTTATAGAGACCCGGGTGAGATTGAATCTTCATTTACCTTAGCTTACAGTCAATTTACTGTTAAACTTCTCCAAGTCTGATATATTTATTTAAAAAATGCATTTTAGAATTTCTTATCTAAAAATGCATAAATATCAATATGGCACGGAGAACTATACAAAGTCCAGGTGTGGAAATCAATGAAGTTGATTTGTCCTTGCGTCCTGCAGATAAAATTGGGACAAATATCTTTATTACAGGTTTCGCACCGGAAGGACCTAATGATGAAATTGTACAAGTATCTAGTTTATCTGAATTTACTCAGATTTACGGTCAACCAACTAACCCAGCTGAACGATACTTTTACCACACAGTGGCTCAATCTTTTAATAGTAGAGCAAATATCTTAGTAAACAGATTACCTTACGGTTCAAATCTAGGTGAAGGATTTACTAACAAATATTTTGCAACTGTTTACCCGGTAATACCTATTAATAAGACGGCTTACGATAGAGTAGAAGCTGGTACTGAAGCAGGTATGCTTTCTGCAAACATTCAGTACTATGAAGGTCAAACAACTTCACAATTTTCACCTGCTTCTGCTGGTGATAATGTAATTTACTTCATAGGTAAACCAACATTCGTTACACTTACACAGGAACAATATACAGGTATTATTGACGATTCTGCGATTACTTGGAGTGATACGCCAGCTGTTGCAGGTACATTTACAGTTGATAATACCCAGACATCAACAGCAGATCAGTTACAATCATTATATGGAGCCGGTATTATTGTTCTTAATACTGCTAAAACAACAATTAATCAGAAGTTTGAAGGTTATTATACGTCTATTGTCGATAATACTAACTTATATGCATCTACAAACTATGATGATATTGTAAGATTTACGTTATCTAAGAACGAAACAGATACAGTACAAGAATATAGTTCATTAACTGACATTCCTCAAAGTAGATTAAACTTTAAATTATCAGCAGATTATAATTCAGAAGCAGTTCCTGCTAATATTTCCCAGACACAAGAACGTATTGTTACTTTTGAAATTAATAAAACGCAGTTTGACGATACATTGGTATTCGGTTTATACAAATTACGTCAATCGGTCTTTTCACCAGAAGTAACTAAACTTGATTATGTGTTAGAAGAAGGCTATTTTGGTAGTATTGATTACTACAGACAAATTAACAGCCCTAACGGTGGTCAGCCAGTTAGTTATTACTTACCTCAGATATTACAAAATAACAGTGTCAATATGGCTGTTAAAATTAACCCTAATATTTCAGGTAGGTTTGATGGTGCTGAACTTAACGATGACGGTACACCTAAGAGACGTGTTAGGGTTTTGAATAACCAATTAATTAACAACGTTTATACCGGACCTAACCCGTCAGTGACATATGCACAAATTGTTGGATTATCATCAGTTGATGTAACTCAGGTAGCTAACGGTACAGCAATTAAAGATTCATCTCTTAATACATATGGTACATCATATAACATGGGAGAAGCTGCTGCATTACCGGCTGCTAAATATAGTACAACAAAAGCAACTAATAATAAGATTGGTAGTATACCTGATAAGTTAGATCGTGTTTTTGATAGAATTGCAAATATTGACTTGTTTGATTTAGATATTATTCCTGAAGCAGGCTTAGGTACAATTCACACTACAGTCAAT
>Ga0208917_1000796_pt1 | contig 15840 bp, 6 predicted proteins | sample DEB08_DNA_10_FD_185500 | JGI IMG/M metagenome (GOLD analysis project Ga0208917, IMG submission 185500) | Aqueous microbial communities from the Delaware River and Bay under freshwater to marine salinity gradient to study organic matter... | ecosystem: Environmental > Aquatic > Marine > Coastal ...
TTAGCATTTACGACAAATCTCATAGAGTTATCAGCATGATAATATCCAATCTGACCTACGTTTTCGTCATTTACATCTCCAAGATTAAGTTGAGATGCACCACTGCTATTGCCCCCAAGTATCGACATGGCAGTAAAAGCCCCTGTATTTGCGGTTGATTCTATAAGAAGTTGAGTTCCTAGGCCTAGTGTCGGTCGTGTTGCAGACTTTGCAACTGATATATCAAGTTTGGCATCAGGCGAAGTCGTACCAATTCCTACGTTTCCATCAGTATCGATGGTCATTCTGACTCCAGCATTAGTTTTTAATTGTAGGTCATGGTTTGAGTCTGTACCTATAACACCTCTTGCAGATTGTGCTTGTAAATTAATTAAAGCACCACTAGCTCTTTCAACTTCTATTTCACCATTGCCTGAAGACAAAACATGAAGATTAGCGTTTGGCGAAGTGGTTCCAATACCAACGTTGCCTGATGTATCAATGGATATACCACCAGTTCCATTGTTAGTTATAGTGCCTGAAAGGTAGAGGTCTTGAAATCTTCTATTTGAGAAACCCAAATCAACCAATCCATCACTTGCACCATTTGTTCCTACATTCCAGGGGTATATTGCATTGCTAACATCATTAAATATCAAACCTGTATCATTAGTGCCTATTGTTAAATACCCTGAAATAGTACCAATACTTCCAACTGATGTGCCTGACTTTTGAAACCCTAAAATTGAACCATCTGTTCCTGTTCTATTTGCTGTTACAACATTTCCAACATTTGCTGTACTTTTCCAAGCTGCTACAGCGAGAATACCATCATTACGAAGTGCTATGCCATTATCTGCACTTGTGTTTGATGAGTTATCAAAAGGTGAGTCATCAGTAGTCCCCACCAACAGGTTGCCTGAAGAGTCGATACGCATGCGTTCTGCAATTGCTCCTGCACTACCAGCAGCTGCAGTATAAAATTCAATACGGCCTGGTGTACTATTTAAAGCAGGAGTTCCATCTGTAGCAAAGCGAATTAAAGTGTTATCATAGAATGCAGCACCATCATAAATTAAAGATCCTATGCGGCCACATGCCTGATTTGCTCCAGCTATAGTTGGAGATGCAATAGTTCCAGTTGCCTTACGGAATCTAATTTGTGAAGATCCGTTTCCAGAACCATAGTGATCAAAATCAAAAAGAGTACTAGCAGTTGCAGTAGTTTCAGCAACAATATCAAAGAGTGAAGTAACTGAGCCAATCCCAGTTTGCTGTACTGTCAGTTTACTGCTTGGCGAAGTCGTTCCAATACCAACTCTACTATTTGCAATATCAACATATAAAGTATCATCGGCAACTGCTTGATTCGAAGCATTACCAACAAATAATCTACCAGTATTTAAATTAGGTGTTGCATTACTTCTACCAGCACCCTTCACACTAAATGTCATATTGGTGTTAGGACTTACTCTAACTGCCGTACCTAGGTTTTGAATAAGATTGGCTTCACCTGTTGGTGCAACATTTGTAATGCGACCTGCTTCTGTAGCACTAACATAAAACACATCATTGACGCTTAATGTAATTCCAGTTTCTATGTTATTTGAACCTGAAGTATCAATACCCTCTAGTGTACCTAGAACAGTCATTTGTCCAGTTGCATTATTATTAATATCGGCTCTTGCTATACCAACCGCAGGCATAGTTGATGCACTATTTGCTCTTGCTAAAGCTACTGTAGGTGTATCACCTGATAAACCTGTAACATAAACTGCTTGTCCTTTGTAGATGGTGCTTCCTGTAGTATTGCGAATAGGTGTTTGAATTGCACCATCAAGGTCACCTACAAATTCATCTTGCGCTGTTACAACTCCTGTAAATGTAGATTCGCCAGCAACTGTTAAATCACCTGATATACTTAAATCATTAACATCTGAAAGAGTTACATTTTTACTACCAATAAGAATTTCAATTGAAGCACCATTAGGAACATTTGCATCAAATGTAAGTGTTGTACCTGAAACTGTATATGTATCTTTTTCTTGATATACTCCATCTACAAATACTGTTGTATTATCTTCTGTATCGGGATCAGCAGTAAGAGTATAGGCTGCAGTTGAACCATCGCCTGTAAAAGAATTAACAACAATATCACCTGTACCAAGTACTTTAACAAATGTAGCAATTTGAACTAAATCACTCGCTGATGCGCCATTAACTAAAACAACTGATGTTCCATTTGTTGCTGTATAGTCTGTTCCATTATCTAATAATACACCATTTAAAAATACTTGTAAATATCCTGCTACATATGAAAGTGTTTGTGAATTATCATCGGTTCCGGAAAAACTAGTTTGACCTGAGGTTGCTGTATAGACATATTCTTTCCATACAGCAGATTGAGATGAAGCAACAGAAGTAAGAGTAATTGTATCGGTTGACGCATCAGTTGTGATGGTCATTCCTGATCCAGCTGCAAATGTTAATGTATCATTTGTTGAATCAGCTACGATATCAGATTGGCCAGATACTGCAATAGTACCAAATTTATTTCCACCAACTTCAACAACAGTCTCTGTACCTGTTACATCTTTCTTAAGGAATAATTTACCGTCATAGGTATTAATGGCTAATTCGCCAAGATTAAGATCTGCGGTTGATGGGACTGATCCACTTACTGCGGACCGTCTAAGTCTAATGTCTGATTTACGGGCCAATTTTGGCTTCTCCTATTTGTTCAATCTCTATATAGAGTTTATGTAAAATGTCACCCTGTATATACAGGAATTATATAATTTTATTTATATTAGTAAGTTCCGCCGTCAATTACATCTGAAGCAATAGGTGCACCTGATGAATTAAATTGAATTAAATCACCTTCACTACCAGTTATGAAACTGATTGCTGTACCTGCACTATTTGAAATAAAGACTGCATCACCTGTAAATGATGTTAATCCAGTACCACCTTCAGTAACTGCTAGAGTTGTTGAAAGAGTAACTGTTCCTGTAACATCTAAATCTCCAGTTACTGTTAAGTTATCATCAATTGTTGTTTCACCAGTAGCTGAATCAATTGTTAATGCACCACTTGAGGTATCAATTTCATTATCACCAGTAATACCAATTTGAATATTACCAAGATCTGCACCAGTACCATATACATCGCCAAATTCTACATCACTCCAAGGAGATGAGAAGTCGTCTGATGTGACTGTTTCGTCTTTTGTAAATACAAATCTTTCTGATTGAATATCAAATCCAAAGAAACCTGTTGCAACTGCTGAACCTGTTCCCCACTTAAATCTAACACCACGATCAAGACCGTCTGATGTATTTGATGTGGTATTATCGGCTAATGCAATAACTGGATCATCAATTGTAATTGTTGTTGATTCTACAGTTGTTGTAGTACCTTGAACTGTAAGGTTACCAGAGATAATAACATTATCTGATAAACCATTACCAAGGTTAATATTTGAACCATTAACTGTTAAGTCGCCATCAATAACTGTGGCACCATCAGCAGCTTGAACTGTAAATTTATCTACACCTACTGCTAATTCTGTTCCGTCGAATGTAAAGTTAGCATCATCTTCTAATTCACCACCTACACCTGCAATAACAACTCTATTATTTGTTAAGTCTTCAACAGTAGCTGAAGCAAGAGCAGCTGAAGTAGCTACATCAATTACATTTACATCTAATTCACCAGCAATTGTAACATTGGTTGGTAATCCAATTTGTAGAGTAACATCTGTACCAACTTTTGAAGATGCTGTTTCGATCTCATTTGCTGTACCTAAAATCTGTAGGTCATCTGTTAAAAGATTAACATTGCCTGTACCAGTATCACCATCAACTGTAAGTGCAGTAGCAACTGCCACTGTTGAAGCAGCTGTTAATCTACCTTGTTGATCAACTGTGAATGTTGGAATAGCTGTTTGGGAACCATACGAACCTGGAGTTACTGCTGTATCATCAAGATCAATAGTGATGGTCTGACCGGAGGCAGTGGTCGTAATACCTGTATCACCTGAAATTGCTAATGATTGTGAATCTAAATCAACAGCACCTGTTCCTGAATCACCAGTAAAGTCTAAATCTTGAGCTGTAATATTTGTATCAATATATGTTTTAACAGCTAAAGCAGTTACAAGTTGAGTATCACTTGCACTAGATAATGTTGTACTTGTTGAAATCTCATTTACTGTTTGACCTGATCCACCTGAACTTTCAAGTGCTAATGTTCCAACATTAATTTGGTCAATATGAAGATTTCCATCAAGGATAACAGCACTGTTTGCTGTTGCTGTACCATGAACGTGATCTAAAAGACCAGTAAAATACTTACCACCAATAAGATCAACCGATGCAGCGATCCCGTTTGTTTCTGTTCCTGTACCAATATAAAGTCGATCACCATTATTGCCTTGTGTACCTGCAACGTATGAATATGCTAATTCACCTGTTTTTAGATTACTTGGCGCGGTGGTGGTAGACCCCGTGGTTAGGATTTTAATCCTAGTTAAATTTGCCATCTTAGTATGTGCCTCCGATTATATTCGTATTTTCGTTACCAATCTCTGGTATTATATCAAATTTGTTAGTAGTGCCATTATATATTAACATGGCTCCATCTGTGGTACCAGCAGCATTAATATCGGTAAGATCTGTTAATGCAACATTACCAACCTTAAATGTTTGAGCTACAATTTTATCCGGATTTCTACGTATTTTAGCTTTTATGTTTGCCACTATTGTGTCACTCCTGGTGTAACTTCTACTTGTCCCTCTAAAACTCTTGTTACTGCTCCACTAGATGTTTGAGTAATCTCTACATCATATACATAACGACCCGCCTTCATGGCGTTGGTTTGAGCGGCAGTTAAACTTATTGTTAATACTCCAGTTATTGGGTTTGCAATTGCTGTTGCAAAATCAACTGCAGTTGATGATGAATACGTTTTTCTAATTTGTCCGGCTGCAGTATAGCCAGTTAAATTAATATTATCTCCATCAGTATCAGTTACATCAATTGAAGCTGTGTAACTTGATCCTTGGTCAACTACTATATTAGAGTAAACTGCCATTTTTTCCTCTATACCTTCTTATTTATATCTTTTAGTTCTTCAATCTCAGCCTTTAATTCATTAATAGCATTAATTAATAAAGGAACTAATTTTTCGTATTTAACAGCTTTATAACCATCATCTCTTTCTTGTACAAGTTCTGGTGCTACTTTTTCTACTTCTTGAGCTATAACACCAATATCATGCCCGATATAAATGTCTTGTTTATCATTCCAATCAAATTCATAACCTTTTAGTTGTCCAACTTTTTCTAATGAATTTTCAATTGGTGTAATATTATCTTTTAATCTTTCATCTGATGTTGCATATGCCACAACATCTCCTGATGCTGATACAGAAGTACAAGTTAATGCTCCCATACTAAAGTTACCGCTACCGTCTCTAAATACGACTGTGCTTCCAGTATTACTTGATGTAATTGTATATGGGAAAGAATAATTATTAGCATTAGACGCAATACCATCAAGTTTATCTCTTCGTGCAGTTGTAAAGTTAACCTGTGTTAATCCACCGTCACCCACACTATATGTAGTATTATTATCTGTTGAACTAATTGTAATTGTATTACCACTTCTACTTACAGATGTTGCGCCTGAACCTGTAAAGTTAACTGTTTCATTATTTGTAATACTTGTAGTTGCTCCACCTGATGCTTGTAGATTCCAATTTGACATTGTGCCTTTAGCATCTAATGCACCTTGTAATCCATCAATATTTGATATTATATGATTATGTGAATCATCTACAATAGAAAGTGTAAGGGTTGCATTACCTAAATTAGTAAATGTTGCACTACCTGTAGCATCACCATTTATTGTTAATGTTGGATCTGAAGTAGCACTTGTACTAATTGATATATTACCCGAACCATCAAAGTTTGCATTACCAGTAACTGCTCCTGTAAGTGCAATATTTCTTGCTGTTGCAAGTTTTGTTGCTGTGGCTGCATTACCAGATGTATTCTGATTACCTGCAGTATTAACACCAGGTAAGTTTATATTTGCTGAACCATTAAATGATACACCACCAATTGTCCTAGCAGTTTGTAGTACTGTTGCTGTTGCTGCATTTCCTGTAATGTCAGATGTAATTGAGCTTGGTAATCTTGCATCTGATATTGTACCAGATGAAATATTAGAAGCATTTAAACTTGTAAGACCAGATCCATTTCCTGAATGTGATCCTGAGAATGTACCAGCTGATAATGTATGTGTTGATGGATTATATGTAAAATGAGTATTATCAGTATCAATATAAGGTCTTGTAAACCCTGCATCATTTTGATCACTAAATAATACTTGATAAGTTACATTATCATTTCTTTCATCAACATTAATATTATGAGCATTTGTTGCTGTACCCGTTAAATCAGCTGTAATTGTACCAGCAGCAAAGTTACCTGAACCATCTCTTATTACTGGAGCTGATGCTGTATTTGTAGATAAGAATTGTGATTGTTGATAGAATCTACCATCAAGATCTCTTGTTCCTACAGCTGTAACATGACCATTTGAATCAACTGTAATATCTTCTACGACGATACCATTATTTGCTCCACCATATGTACCATTTAATGTTGAGGTATCGTCATGAGCAATTGTTACAGTATCACCAACCACTGATGTTGATATTGCATTTCCACCAGTAAGAGTTAATGTATCATTATTACTATCTGCTACCGCAGTACCTGAATCAGAAGCTACATTTTTAAAGATATTTTGTGATGAACCTCTATCAGTATTTGTATATGTTACTGCAAAGCCTGCTACGCTTTCACTTAATCCACTTCCTGCAGTAAATGTTAAATTATCGCCTGGTCCAAAATCTGCGCCTTCAATTTGAGGAGTTGAAAGTGTAGCAGTTGAAAGAATTAATGATCCATCTGCTTCCCATTGATCAGTTGCATAGTTATATACAATTGAGTGAGCACCTGTTACTCCAGCTGCAACACCACTTGGACTTGTGATTGGTCCAACCTCTAAACCAAATCCACCTGAACTTGGTTCTGAAACTAAATTGTTTCCTGCAAGTACTAATGTATCTTCAACTTCTAATGTTGTTGTATTTAATATTGTCTCTGTACCATTAACTGTGAGATCACCTGTTATTGTTAGGTCACCAGCAATTGATACTGTATCTGTTGTAGCATTACCAAGAACGGTATTACCATTTACATTTAGATTATTTGTAATTGTAACATTATTTGGTAATCCAATTGTAACTGCTGCAGTTTCTGAACCAGAACCTGTTACTTCGATTTCATTAGTTGTACCAGCAATTGTTGCAACATAATTACCTGTTGTTTTTGTTCCGAGAGCGATGGCATTATTCTGAACATCATTAACATTAACACTAATTGTTGTATTACCAAGATTGGTCATTGTGGCTGAACCACTTACATCACCACTTAATGTAATAAGTGGATCATTGACATTAAAGTCAAAGTTTTGATTTGTTGAATCCCATGTTACACTAATACCCGATTCAGTATTATTTGTAACTAATTCTTTTGCATTATAGAATGTAACTAAATCTGCTGTTTCTGTAGTACCTGCATCATTTAATCCAACAACTTGGAATGCTCTTGCTTCTTTATTTGCTGTAACTTGATTTTCATTCCATTGAATTTTAACATCAGCACTTCCACTATAATCTGTTCTTTCAAAGAATAAACCTCTTTGAGCAGAGTTTGGAGTAAGTTCTAAGAAGGCAGTATCAAAAGCAACCTGTGATCCAGCACCGCCTCCAACAATTAATGTACCATCTGATATATCAAGGGTTGATCCTGTTGGGAATGTAAATGTTTTTCCAGTTGTATATGTTAAGTTTGAATTGATTGTTTGATTTGAACCCGATGTCAAATTAATTTTACCAGCATTTAACTCATTAACTGCACCTGATAATGTTGATGCTGAAGTTGTTAATGTTGCTGCACCCTGTTTTAGATCTAATTCATTAATCGCAAGAGTGAGATTAGTTGCTGATGTTGTAAGATTTGCAACTGTTCCAATATCAGATTGATGTTCATTAATAGCACCGCGAACATCTTGAGCTGTGGTGTTAAGTGAACCAATATTCAATGTACCTGCAATTACTGTATTACCAGACGATGCTGCTACAGTAAATTTATCTGTATTAATATCAAAATTACCATCAATACCAACTGCACTAGCAAATCCTGCAACACCCGATACATCTAAAGTAGTATTTAAATCTGTTGTTGTTCCATTGACTGTAAGATTTCCACCTACTGTTGTATTTGTATCAAATGTAACTATTCCATCTACATCGAGTGTTCCATCAATTTGTGTATTACCTGATGCTGCTACAACATTAAATTTAGATACACCAACTTCAAAGTTGCCATCAACATCTAATGTTCCTTCAACTACTAAATTATTATTAAATGTAGCATTAGTATCATTTGCTGTTAAAAATACATTTGAACCATTTGATTTTAATTGTAATTGGCCACTTGTATTTGTAAGTCTACCATATTCTGAACCTGCATCTTTTAATATAACATCTGCGCCATCAGCATCTAATATAATATCTGCAGATGAATCTAATGTAAATTGTCCAGATGTAACACTAAAGTTATTTGAACCAGCTGATATTTCATATGTTGAGGCATCAAATACAGATTCGATTTCATTCACAGCATCTACAAGATTTGTAGCTGTGGTTGTTAAATTTTCTGTTACACCAATATCATCTTGTAGTTCATTTGATGCTGCAACAATATCCATAGAGAATATTTTAATATCATCATTGGCAGCAGCTTCGTTATTGAGCTCAATTGCAACTCCATAACTGGTAGGTTTATCTGTTAAGCTTCCATGATCAGCAGCAGCAATTACATCTGAAGTATTTAATAATCTAATTTGTGAACTTGCACTAAAAGAACCATTTACTTCAATTGAAGTTTTAAGTAATAACTCTGTTGATGATGCTCTTAATACAACACCATACCAATTTGAACTTGACTGTAAAGATGCTAGTGTAGAAAGTTGTGATCCATTTTGATATACATATGAACCTTCTGTAAATTCTGAAACATCTGGACTATTTGAAAGTGCAATCGATGCAACATAATTAGGTACATGGAATCCATCTTCTAATAAGTTTTGTGAAATCTCTGTTCCATTTTTATAAACTCGTACTAATCCAATATTATAAGATTCTGCGACTAGTCTATCAATATTAGCTGCAACTATAGTTCCTGTACCATCTGTAATATCTTCAGCAGCATTAAATGTTCCACTTGTATTTTTAACTAATATTTTTTCTTGACCAATAACAGATTCAATCGTAGCACTATATCCACCTGATTGTGATAGTGTTGCACCATTAATAAAAGAAGCTGGAATTGTTGGTGAATCATTTAATATAATATATCCACCAGTATTATCAAGAGTTTCTTCTGGCTTTAATTCAAATCTAACTGATTTTGCATCATCGTCAGATTCTTTAAAGAATAAATCTCCTGCAGATACATCAACCCAATTATAAGTTTTATCTGAAAGATTACTATTTAATTGTTCATTATCTCCAAGATGTAAAGAGACATCATTCGTCTTTTGACGAAACTGTTCTAAGGTATCGGATTTATAAACTCTTGTTTCTTTATTTGCCATTATTTACTCAAACCTTTAATTAATTTTTTTAATTCAGCAACATCTTTTTCTAATTGCTCAATCTTATTATCTTTACTTTGTAATTTAGCCATTTGTTCTCTACGTTGAGAAAATGCTGTGCTATTAGTATTTATAACTGCTTGTGAGGATGTATCTTTAACTAAATCAGGATTTTCTTTTACTTTTTTCTTTGCCATCTTTTATCCTATGTTGCACATATAGCTCTAAAGTCTTTCACTAATGGAGGTGAAGAAGATATTGTTGATTTAAGAACAATTTTAAATTGTACTGCACCAAAGCTTCCTGTTGGATCAATATCATATCTAACTTCACTAAATTCTGATGAATTAGCAGGTATTGGATTTACTGGAGTTGCCTCTGTCCAATCTACTGCTGAAATATCTTCATCAGCTGTTGTGACACGATAATATAAATCAATATCACCAGCACCAGGTTTTAAAGCATTTATAAAGACTGTTGAAATATCAGCTTGTTCGTTTAATTCTACTTTCTTAGTTATATATCTACAAAGTTCTGCACCACCAGTTGCTGATGTTTCTGAACCATTATTTGATGATATAATATTTTGAATTGTATGTACTGAAGCTCTATTCATATCAATAACAGGTGATAGTGCTTCATCAGTTGTTGAAAGAACACATCTAAGAGCGAATGATTTATTACCACTCATGTTATTTGTTTCTTCAATTGCTGATCCAATAAGTTTTGGAATGTTAAATTGGAAGTTACGATTTGGTAATACTTCAAATTCTGATACTGCTTGATATGGAGTTTCTGTTCCATTTACACTCTTACCAGAATACATTGTAGCATAAAATCTTAATGTTGTTCCTGGTACAGATATATTCTCAATGGAAGGATACATTACATCAATATGTCTATTTTCTGTAGCTCTTACACCAGCTCCACCAGCATATCCAGTGGCTGAAGCATTTGATCCAACATCAATTGTATATGTGTCATTTGTAAATGCTGTAACTGTATGTGTGCCATTTAAATCTGAATGAGCAATACCGTTATATGTTCCTGATGCTACACCTGAAATTGTAACTGATGCAGAGGTATTATACATACCATGATTCTTATGATTAACAATTACGTTCGCTGATCCACTTGTAAAATAAAATGGATTAGATGTTAATTTTCTTGATGGTAACGCATCATTGACTAATGTAATTTCAGCAGATGAACCTGTAAATGAACAACGATTTAATTTAAATTTTAAATCCTTAGATTGTTCTGGTGTCCAAGTTGATGCATTGGCCGAACTGAAGAAGACACCATTATATGGTTGTTTTGTAATTCTTTGTGATGCATCTGTAACATCAAAGCCACCCATTTCAGCAATCCATACTTCATAATTATCACATTGTGATGTAATAACAACTGCGTATTCAGTATCTTGTGAAAGATATACTGGATAATCAAATGTAAAGTTTGTTGCAGTTGCTGCAGTTGATGATACATTAACTGAGCTTGGATATAAAATCTTATCAGCACCTGGTACTATTCTTTGTGTAGGTATACCATTTTGTGTTGTTCTGACTGTCACTCTTACTGGAATATTAGCATCTTTTGATCTGAAATAAAGATCAATTGACTTTAAGAATATACCACCTGCTTTATCTACTAGGAATGTTTCTGCAACTGGATCAACCCATTCTGTTGTTTCTGAAACATTAGTATCTACAAGAGTTCTATCCTCTCTTGTTTCTGATTGAACAAGTCTTGGTACCTTTGTTGAAACAATTCTTTCTTCTGAAACTTCAAGCATACCTTGAGCATGATATGAAGCTTCTGCATATGTTGTTTCATTTGTTTTATTATTTGTTGAACTATCGGAAAGTCTAAATTCTCTTGTACCTGTTGCAAATTTTAATGCATCATTTCTTGGTATAATAAATGAACCTTCAATAACTCCTGAACCATTTGATATTAAAGCTCCAGCCGTATCTGGGTGAGCAGTTTCTCCTTCAAAAGTATCTACTGCTGTTCTATCTGAGAATTCTGAGAATGATTTTTCTTTTACATAGTTAGAAATATCTGCACCATCAAAGAATGCATAAACCTGTGTATTTGGTTTTAATAGTTCTGCTTTAAAGAAAATTTCTCTTGATCGTATAAATGGTATAAAGTTCATTTCAACAACTCTTCGTCCATTTGATTTTGTAACTGTGTCAAAAGATAAATCAGTTTGAATACCTGATCTTGATTGGCCTGTTGTTGTAGTTGTAGTAGTAGTTGTGGTCACCTGTTGTCCACCACCAGCTACTGTTGGATCAAAGAAATCAAATTCTGGTTCACCATCAATCCACCACCACTGATCATTAAATCTTTGTCTTGGTGCTCTTTGTCTTCCACCACTTGATGATTCAGTAATTTGTTCTTCTACATCAATACCTGACCAGTTTGTTTCCCATTCGTTCCAAACTGTTCCAAGAATACCTGTTTCTTCAGCCATCTTTTTAAACTGCTCAAATGCTTCTGAATCATCTACAACAACTGATGGTCTTACATCTGTTTCTTTCCATTCATCTGAATCTGGAGAAAGTTCAATTGTACCGGCCCAGCTAAATACATTATATGGATTTACATTTGAGAATGTAGATGCATAAGGTTGATTAATATAGTTTGTTGATGTATGAGGCATAGTTACAATGGAACCATTTTTAACTGCTGTTCCAGTATCGCCTGATTTACGAATTAAGTTAACATTTCTTTCGTCAAATTTAGGTCTTAATATACCATTCTTACGATCAATAGATGCTGAGTAGTCTATATTACCACTATCACCAACATTGTGATTTGTAAATGCATCAACAATAAACCCATTCTTTAATCTTGAGAATCCTGAACCATCAAAGAGTTCAACATCAGCAGCACTTTGTTCTAATAAAGAAAGTGATGTATAATATTCTAAGTTTTTAATTCTTTTATCAAGAGCACCAATGTCTCTCATTGTATATCTTCTATTCTCTACAATTTTAGGTTTAACACCATTCAGAGAAAAGATATAAGGAGCTAATCTAATATCATAGATTGCCATTGAGTCATTTGGTACTTCTGGAGCTTTTGGATTTTCTGATGGTACACCAACTGCTACTTTAAATTCACCCTTACGTGATACATAAAGTTTATCAATTCTTGGTAAGTAGTGAGTAATGTCTGATCTAAATAGTGAACTATCTGCAGGTATATCTGTAACTGAAGCTCCTGTTGAAGTAAAGTTTGCACCAGCATCATCTTTTCTTGGTCTAAAGTCTACTGCATCTCTTAATTGTATTGTTCCGTTGATACCACTGAATGATGGAATTGATTCATAATCACCTGTTGGATAAGAATCAACAGTAAAGTAATCACCAGCCTGATGTGTATAATAATCAAATGTGACTGTAATTGAACCTGGATCTGATTGTCCACCTTTGAGAACAACTTTACCAATTCCATAATAGTTATCTCTTTGACCGTTGTCTAGTGTAAATCTATCTGTAACATTTACACTTCCTGCAACGATTGAAGAGACTCTAATAATATCTGCTTTACCTAATGAAAGTTCTCCACTTGATAATGTACCAGATTTAGTAGCACCAGTTATTTTATTTTTTTGTTTTTGTGTTAAACCAGATTTTGCAACATCAGCAATAAATGCAATCTGTTCAGTTCCAGATAATGATGTGTTTCCACTTACATCTGTAAATGTAATTGTATCACCAGAAATACTAAATGTTGGTGAATAATCAATTGCTGCAGATGTCCAAGCACCCGATGTAGGAACGACTGCTGCAATAACTGATGCATTATTTGTAAAGTCACCCTGACCCAATTGATAAGTCATTGTACCAGCATTTGTAATTAAATTTTGTTTTACAGTATAACTTGTATTAACTTGTGATGGATTTGCTGGATCATACAATGTTGAAATTGCATTATATGGCAATTTATAAACTAATGAGTTATTACCTGAATCGAAAATAGTTGTTGATGAAAGATTACCTCTAAATTTAACTGTTCCACCATCGTTCCACTGTACACTTGCTACTGAACTAAAGTTATTTGAACCTGACATTGCAATATCAAATATCCAAAGTCGTATTTCTGAACTTAAGTATTGTAGACCTCTGACTCTTGCTGTACCGATAATGGATCCACCTCCATTAACTGCATTATGTAAATCAACAGTATCAAATGTATTAATATCTGGCATACCAACTAAATTTGTTGTACTTAATTTAATATAGTTACCAACATTTAATGTAAGTTGTTCTTGGTTTACATCTCTTGTTGCATCGCTTCCACGAGGCTTATCTAATTCAACATATTTTGTTGTAGTATTTTCTACGCGGAAGCCTTTGACATATCCAACATTTGGTTCAACACCAATTGCAAGTTTGTCAGCATCACCACCATTGGCTGCAGTTAAATAACCATTATTACTACCATTATCTAAATGTTGTCTTACATTTAATTGATATGGATTAACTGAGTAATCGCCTGATTCTTCATATGTTCTTCTTGCAAGTCTTTCGGATAATTCAGTATCATTATTTTTATCTGTTTTATCAGCTCTTGCTTTACCATCTTCAATAACTAATAGTGTAATATAACTATCTTCTGTTCTATTAGCAAGGTCTGGGTTCTGCTTGATGAGTGTTGTTGTAATTTGATATCGATCGGCACCTGGTGCTGAATAGTTAGGTGAGCCTTGAGCATTATCAACGAGATCAGTATCATTATCAGATGATATCGTATTTTGTGTAACTTTTAAACCAACAATATAATTTGGAGTGTTTGTATATTTGTCAAGAATTAATGTGCCTGCTGGAACATATACAAAAGAACCAGCGATAAAATAAACACCTTCTTCAATATTTACTGCAGAACCCTGACCTATAGGATTTGTAATTGATGATGGAGTTCCACCTCCATCAATATCGGAACCACCACCGATCATACCAATCGGAGAACCTGTTCCATTTGAATTAATAACTTCACCAGCAACAAATTTTTGAACTGTACGATTTGTTCCACCAGCTCCGTTATATTTAATATATAATGTATTTGGATCAGAACCTTCAGATGCAACAACTTTTAAAACAGTAGCTGTTACTTGATTACCAGAATTTGAAGTACCTGTAATTGTACTACCTAGGAAATCATCTAAATAAGTATCAGCATTATAACTTGTTGAACTATATGTAAATGCTGATTCGATCTTAATATAATCATATTCAACATTAAGAGTAGCTTTACCATTTATAACTCTTGATCCATCTTTAAAAGCAAATTGACCATAACGATCTATTTGTGCTTGAAGGGCAGTTTGTAACTGTGTTAATTCTCTTGCCTGAACTGAATATCCTGGCTTAAATAAGATTCTATGATAATTCTTTGTTTCATCAAAATCATCATAGTACGGAGTTACGTTATAATTTTTTACTACTGTTGTTGCCATAAAATTTCCCTATATTAGAATTCTAATATAACTTTAATATCTTCAATCTGTGTTGTTGTTCTATTAATTGGATCTCTATTCTCTAAGAATAATACTTCACCACTTTGTCTATCAACTTCAGGATTTCCTACTGCATTTGAAGATTCAAGCGCACCAGTTGTAGTGCTTGTTTGTCCTTGTACATCTTCACCATTAGTAAATGATGCATAACCAGTTTTATCATTTTGATGATAATGAATATATCCATTTGATGAGTCAATTTCAACTATAAATGCTTGAGCTCCTGATGTTTGACCAACAATAAGTTCATCAACTGTATAATCAGTTACATCAACTGCAGAAGCAAAGTCTAAATAATTTGTTGCTTTTAATGTATCTGCGGATGCGATTGCTCCTGCTAATGGTGTTGCATTATATACTCTTGGATTTTTCATAAGCATGATTTGTCTGAAATCATTACCTACTGTAATATCACCAGATCCTGCAGCACCGTCTAATAAAACATTAAGTGACATAAAGAATCCACCAAGTTCATCTCTTGGGCTTACTCCATGACCTTCTTTAGGGGCAAGAACTGCTCTTGCTCCTGCATCGGATCCACCGCCACCTGAAAAAGTAATATCAGCTACTCGATAATTTGTTCCTTTACCTGTAAC
>Ga0208917_1000805_pt1 | contig 15763 bp, 13 predicted proteins | sample DEB08_DNA_10_FD_185500 | JGI IMG/M metagenome (GOLD analysis project Ga0208917, IMG submission 185500) | Aqueous microbial communities from the Delaware River and Bay under freshwater to marine salinity gradient to study organic matter... | ecosystem: Environmental > Aquatic > Marine > Coastal ...
CTCTTGTGAGAAAATAAGACCATTTCCAGCACTATTAACAGATAATATTTTGTTTGCAACTAGTTCAGGGAAGGTTAATCCATAAGCAGTAGATGTTGTTGCTTTAGCTTTTAGGGTAAAATTAAAATCTCTTTCATTTTGTTGCATCATAGCAACAATTTTGTCTAATTCTGTGTTAAGTGTTTCAATAGGAAACGTACCTGAGTTAGGAAAATCTGTACTTCTAGCTATAGGAAGATCTCTATAGATAGTATATTTATCATTAAGGGTTGCACCAGCACCTAAAGTAATAGAACCACCACCAGTTTCTCCAGCACCAGATACTGAATATTCTGTAACTAAAGAGGGATTGGAAGATTTAGTTAGGGTAGTATCTACACCACCAGCATTAGTATTAATTACTACTATATCATCATCATCAAAGAACTCGAAAGGAACAGAAAAAGTTGTTTGACCAGATGTAGCTGTATATTGTACTCTAGGGCTGGTGTCTGATATTGTTATACTCATTATCTTAGTACGTCTTTCTCCATTTTATCAAAGATAGAATCCAAAAACCATACATTCTGGAATGGTAATAGTCTACGCACATTACGAGCAGTGTGATGATTGTATTTACCTGTACCCCAAGTCCAAGCAATATCAGCAATATTGGCTATTTGACTAGCTGTTGGACCTAGTATATCAGGCACAGGATTATTAAAGAAATCTCTATAAGTGCCATATGGTTTTTTTGCTCCTAGTAATGGTCTTAATCCTATCTGATTATTACCTAATCTTTCAATAGCATTATTAACATCTGAGTATATTCCACCTATACCTGATCTGTCAAATGCGTCTACAATTTTTTGACCGAATGGTTTTTTACTATAATCTCTATCAAATGCTCTTTGTCTAAAGGCATCTACAGCTGCTCCAGCAGCTAATAATAATAATATTCCTTGTAATTGATTCATATCTTTTTCTTGTAATCCACGCATTAACATTCTTTGTGTTGATGCCATACCAAACTTTTTAAACTGAGCTATCATTCCACCTACTTCAGTATTAGCCCATAAAGGCACATCACCTTTACTTGGTGTAACAATGTCAATATTTACTTGTTTACCTATTGCATTGTTATAGGCTTCTTTTGCAACCTCATCAGTCCATTCATCTGAATTAGCTACTCTTAAATATTTATAATCATCTCCTAATTCAGTCCATTTAGTTTTACCACCTTTTCCAACACCATGTTGTTGATATTGTTTTAGTATTCTTTTAGCCATAGCATCATCAATACCTAAACTTAATAATCTAGCTCTATCTACTTTGCTAATACTTCCAGCTGCTAATTTTTCTACAGACTCAAATATTCTAGTTCCATTAAAGAAACTAGCCATAGATTTAACAGCTGTATTCCAAGGGTTAGATAAATTTAAGAATGTAAAATATAGATTACCAACCGAACTTAATCCTCTTTCAAATTTATTATAAACACCAAAAGCATCTCCGACATCATACATACTCATAGCACGAGAACTATTCCACAGATCCATAGCTTCACCACCTAATTGAGCAGATCTTTTAGACATATTAAATATCTGTTTACCCATGTTAGAAGTATATAATTCCCATGATGTTCTAAATGTTTTACCAATACCATTAATCATAACTAATCTAGCAGTATCAACTACTTGAGCTATTCCTGTTAGCATACTAAGAGAATTATATAATTTCATCATTCTAATGCCTCTACTAATAGCTCTATTAGGATCATCAGCTAAACCATAAGTACCTCTAATTAAATGAATAGAAGCATCTAAATCAGCTAATATTTCATCTTTTCTTTTAGCTAAATTATTTTTTTGTTTAATTGTTGGTGCAGCTGCTATAAGTTCATCATATTCATCAGCTATTTGTTGTATTCCTACAGTATATTTTCCGTCTGGTTTCCATTGTGTACCTAATCCTAAAGGATCTCCAAACACCTTAGTTATTTCAATATCTGGAACAACTTGGTTAAAATATAGTTTTTGTAAAGTTTGTATGTCTGTTTCAATATATCCAGCATTAACAAAATCTTCTAAGTTAATATCTAAATCTCTTGCAAAGAATCTACTAGATATCTTTTCAATCTTTTCTGGATTTAATTCTCCTTTAAGTAATAAATCATCAATTTTATCATAAGCTATAACTGGTTGATATTTTCTAAATGATGCAACTATTTTTGCTAGTTCTTCACCTTTCATTTCAGGGTATCTTTTTTTAATTGTTTCTCTTAATAAATCACTAAATTCTTCCCAGTTAGCTTCAATCATATCTCGTTTCCAAACGATATTGACATAATTCTTTCTAAGCCCTTCACCACTTTCAAACATCTTAATTCTGCTTTCTAGTCTTGCAGTTATTTTTTCCCATTTAGCTAATGCTTCTTGACCTTTAACAGTTAGTCCTCTTGTTGCAAATTTTTCTCTAAGACTAGCTGTAATTTTATTTGCTTTTTCTAAGTAAGCTCTATGCCAGTTTAAAGGCACACCAACGTCAATATATTCTTGACCTAGTTTTTTATAAACAAATTTATCAACTTCTATAGCAGCTTGTTTAGCCTGAGGTATATTTTTATTAGGTAAATTCATTTTAGCTAAGAATATTTCTTTTCTAAATTCACTAGGAGATAGTACGTTTTTACCTCTATTTAATTTTATTCCTATTAATTTTTCACCCCAGTTTTGATTTTTAACTCCCATAGATTTTAAATAATCATTATAAAGATTATCAATGGCTTGTTCAGCTTGGTAAATAATGTAATATTTAGACTTTACTTTTCTTTCAATACTTTGTTCTGTAATTCCTCTTTTAAAGTTTTTGTTTTGCAATAATGGAATTTCTAATACTTTTTCTATATATTCTTGAGATGCTGAGATACCATTGTTTAAAACTCTAAAAACAGGATTCCAAGGTCCTTTTTCTCCAAATACACCTAATCCTGTAGATTTAATTTTATTAAATTCAGCATAATCTTCATCTGTCATCATCTTAGCTCTTTTGTTTTGAGCCGCACCAGCACTACCACTCATAGCTACATCATCTGCATCATCTAACATAGATGCACTTTTATCAAAATTTTTAGCTGCATTTTTTCCTTTAATGGTAGGAAACAAACTAGGAATAATAAATCCACCAGCAGTAATTAAAGCTGATTCTCCTGTGGTTCTTTTATCATCAAACAATCTTTTAACTTGTTCTTCTGCTGCTATAACTCCACCTACTTTTCCAGCTCTAGCTAAACGACTTCCAGTCATTAAAAACTGACCAGCTTTAGTAAACATAAATAAACTAGTAGGATCTGTAAAACCACCTAACACTCTACCCATAATGTAGGCTGGTGATCCATATCCTTTTTTTAGATTTTCTTTGAAATCATTAAATAACTTAGTTGCATGTGTTTGATTTTTAGCTTGAATAAAATTACCAATTAAATTTTCATATCCAATAAATTGAGGATCTGCAAAAATATCGTATTCATCATCTACTTCAAACTGTTGTCTGTTTGTATTAAACATATAATCAACAGCAGATTTAATTCCAATAGCAATAAGATTTTCATCTAAAAATCCTTGTCCTACATTTTTAAAATCAGCTAATAAATCTGTAAATTGATAGTTAGTACGAGGGGTAATATCTAGGGTTGAAGAATAAGCCTTACCTGTATTAACAAAAACATCTCCCATTATTTAATAACATCAGGTGCATCTTCATATTTTAACTGTGGGAATTGTGTACTTTGACCATTAGCCCATGCAGATATTAACTGCCAGTTATTATTAAATCTTTTGTGGATTCCACCTAATCCTTTTTCTTTGTTAGCCATTCCGTCATTATATAATTCTTGACCAATAGTAGGTTCATATTGATCTAGTTCAGATCCTCTAACTGCTCCTGTTCCTTCTCCATAAGGTTCAAATGATCCTAAGTATTTTTCATCTCCTGTTTCCATATAATTTTTAAGAGCTGTTTGAAATCTATCTCCTATAAAGTTTGCATTAATATATGCCATATCTGTTAATGCAGCTGCTAAGAATGTATTTCTATTATCATCTAATCTTTCTCCAATAATGTTTTGCACTAATTGGAACTTTTCATCTAATATTTCTATGAACATTCTTTGAGCATCTTCCATAGATAAAAATTCTTCACCTCTAAGAATTTTTTCAGGGTTATATCCTAAATCTCTAAGTCTTTGAATATTAGCCTTTCCACCATCTGTATTTGGATTAATAGAAAAACCATAACCAATAGTAGGATCTCCTTTTTCTCCTGTCATGTAATCATATAACTCTTGAGTAATTTTAGAATTTTCACTCATAGTTTTTACATCTGGACCACCTAATATATCAGGGGTATATGATCCTCTAAATCTAGGATCGTAAACAATACTATGGAATCCACCTTCCCATTTAGCTGTATTGTCCATAAATATATTATTAGTTTGTAATCTTGCTCCGTCTTTACTCATTTGAAATACTCCTGAATATTTAGCTGTTTTGTATTCGTCTTGATATAATTGTTTATTTTGTTCATATATTAAAGACTCTTGTTGTCTTTCTTGTACTATATCTCTTAGTGATTCTGAGTCAAATTTAACATCTGGTAAAAAAGGTGTTTCTTTAAAAAACAGCTCTACATTATCCAAATACTCCTTACCATAATCTATAGCACTTGCTCCAAAATTAAATATAGTTCTTACTGCATTATTAAGCATAGGTGTTTTTCTAATATCAAAACCATACTTTTTTTCTAATCCAGTTGTTTTGTCTAAATTGTCTAAAAAGTTATTATAGTAATCATTAAAGACTTCTGCTTTTACTCTTGACAAAGTATCTGGTCTATATTTTTTTATAGTAGATTGAGGCATAAAAGACACTTCAGGATTGTTAGGATTAGGTATAGCGTTCCAAATTCCATCACCATCAATATCAGCATGGATATGGTATTTAGGCATTGGACCTTTTGATCTTTCGTCATAAGTAAATTTAATTCTACCATTACGGATATAGGTATATAAATTATTAGAATCTAGCCAATCTTGTGTTAGCCCTAAATCATTTCTTTCTCTTTCGCTCATACCATAAATTCTATTTAGAATAGTATCTACTGCATCATATTCTATATCTTCTTTGCTCATTCCCATATTTTCATAAGTTTGATAAATTGGATATTTAACTATATTAGCCATTATTGTACTCCGTAACCTCTATTACCTAATGTTGTAAAACTCATTTTAATTGCTTTTTCTAAGTATTTTTCTACATTATATTTGTTTACTTCTTCAGCTTTAATGTAATGATTATTTAAATACAATCTTATTAAAGGTGTAATTTCTTCTTTAACCTTATCTATATCTTGTTGAACTAAATCATCACTAGTTACTTTTAACCATTTAAGAGGACCCCAATTTATTAATGGTTCTGTTAAATATTTTTCTGTAGTAATACCTATAGGTGTTTTGCTATGGATTCCAAAATGTTTTTTTTGTTCATCTTTAATAGCTTTAAGAATCATATTATCCATATCAATATCTTCACCTAATAAAATACTATCTATTTTAAGATCTATTTCATCTCTTACAGAAGAATCTTTGTTTATTTTAGAAAAAAAGTATTCAAATGCTGATTGTTCTGAAATACCCATAGGATCATTTTCTGTTCTAGGCATTTTGCTAATCATATCATGTAAATCCATTAATGGTCCTACCATTTCTGATTCTAATCCGTCTATTGCAAATCCAGCTCTAGTTGTTAAATAATTAACAGTATAAGCTATTTCAGCTAACTGCATACGATCAGCTTCTGTTTTATAATTTAATCCTTTAGCTGAGTTTATAAATTCATTTAACTCACTAGGAATAACACCATTATTAGATGCAAATTGAGATATTTTAACTAAATCCTCACTAGCTGTATCATTTGCTATATCAAATCCATAATCAATAGTTGCTAGTGTTCTCATAGAAGGCATACCTTCTTCAGGAACATAATCAAAGTTAATTAAGTCTATAACTTTATAGTTAATAATTTTTTCTTTAACATCTTCTAAAGTTATATCTTCGTAACCAAATTCATCTGATAATAACCTGTATGCTGATCCTATATCAGAATCTAAATTTATAGTTTTTCTGCTTCCATAGTTTTCAATAACAGTAGCTATATTAAATTCTCTTGTTAGATCAGCTTTTTGTTCATCACTAAAGCCCATTTGATCTGTCATTAGATTTAATTGTTTTAAATTATTAGGTCTACCTTCTTCTTGGAAATTTTGTATAGCACCTTTAACTTGATTGTATCTTTCGTCAATATTTACTTGCTGTTGTGTTTCTATTTTATTTTGTAATTTTTCTTGTTGTTTTACAAAACTGTCAATAAAATCTGAAGCTCTATCTGCTAAATCTTCTCTTTCTCCTGTAGAGGAATTTGTTAATATTGCAAAAGGACTATCTTCATCTTTTGGATCATTAATGTATTCTTTTAACAAATTGTTTTTAATTTCTTTAACAGCTTGTTCTAAGTTTGTATCTCCAGTGCCATAAGGAATATTTTGATCGAGATAATCTGTTTGATCTTGTGCAACAGCTAAAGACAATAAGTCTTTAATTTTAGAGTTAAGTCTAGCACCTTCAAAAGCTAGTTTATAACTTCTTAATTTTTCTTCTGGTAACATCATACCAGATCTATATTGAGGATCCAAACTATTGTATAGATTTGTATAAGATATGTTCATTTCACCTAATTCAGGCAAAAGACTAGTTTGCCAATAAGTATCAAACTCACTAACTCCCATTCCATATATTTTTCTAAGATTGTCATCTACAACTACAGAACTTGCAGCTTCATTTTTTTTTATTTTATCTATTTGATTTGCATTGTATTGGTTATTAAAAATAATATCAGCTTCTTGTGCAGCCTTTAAACTTGCATATTGTTTAGACCAATTTTTAAATCTTTCTGGTGCTTTTGATACTAATCCATCAATATAAGATTGTGTAGCATTAGTAAATCCTTCTGGATCTAATCTATGTTCTCTTGCAAATTTATTAATAGTCTTAATAGTATTTATTTGGAAGTCAGCTTTATATCCTTCTTCTTCCATAGTAATCATTCTTTGAGAATAAATATCTAAACTTTCTCCAATAGCAGCAGCTGCTGTTGCAATAGGATCTCCGTCATAAGTCCCAACAACACCCATTCTTGATTGAATAGATGATACTGTAGTTACTTTATCTCTGTTTCCTCTAGTTAATGCCATTATGTTTTATAATATTTAGCTGTTCCATAACCAGTTGTTAAACCAGCTATAACGCTTGTATACCCTCCAAATGTTAGTTGTTGTCCTTTAAGTTTATTTTCAAAAGCCATTTGACTGTATTTAGTTTGAACCGACTGTCCCATTAATCTAATAGTTTCTATATCTTTAGCTGCTTCTTTTTCTGCTTGTTTGTTTATATTTAAGAAACTTCGAGAATCATCATAATATCCAGCAATAGAAGCAAATGCTTTGTTGTTTGCTATTGTTTCCTGTAATTGTCTTGTTCTTGCATTTTCTTCTTCAATAGCAGCTAGTTTAGCCATTTCAGCTTCTTGTTGTAATCTAAAATTTTCTCTTGCTAATGCTGCTTGTTGCGATCTAATACTTGATACTGTACCAACAGCACCAACAACAGCACTAATCATTAAGGCTTGTGATGCACTCATGCGAATTGTATCTCCATAGCTAGTCCTAATACTTTAAGAGGTAAAGGATCGTTTTGTGAAATAGTAATAGTAGGTGATGTACTATAACCTAAAAAACTAAATTCCTTTTTATCTGTAACAGCTTGTAAATCAGTATTAATATTAAAGTTCACTTGTTGTATTACTAGCTCCTTTGATGATCTATCTGATCCTTTCATAGTTATATCTAATCCACCAGAGATATCAACAATAGCTTTGTTTATTCTTCTTGGCTGTCCAGTTAAAGGTCCTGTGTCAATTTCTTTGTCAATAGGCATAGTTTCTAAAATAGGAGTAAAGTTAAATCCTACTCTTACTCCACTTGGGAAAGGAGCATTAGTTAGGGTAATTCTGTCATTAGCATCTATAATAAATGTTCCTAAAGATCCATTTCCATAGACTGCATTTATTTCAGTTGTAGGTTCATACACAGAATTTACAGTATGAACAAAACCATTGACTATAGTTATAACTGCATTATCTGCTGGGCTACTAGCTAAGTTTTGATTTAATGTCAGGTTATATCCTGATGCAGTTTGAGTAACTGCTGTAATAGTATATTCTGTAGAATCTCCAGCAATAGTAAATGTTTCTTGTATTTGTGGAGCATTTGTAAATCCGTCTACATTTATTGTATTACCAGTTTGACTTGCTCCATCTACTAGTGGTGTTCCTTTTTGATATACAGTAGTTGTTGTAGAACAATCAACAGTAATTGCGTCTGTATCACTAAATTTTTCTAATAAATAAACAGTACCTGAAGGCAATACTCTTTTAGTTGATACAAATAAATTTTCATTAGCAGCTGTTATTGAGTAAAATTCATCTCCACTTTTAGTTTCCCACATAGTCCAACCAGCAATTTTTTCATCTCTAATACTATGAAATACTGCTATTTTTCCAGAATGAGTAGATCCACTATTTAAAAAAAAAGCAAATTGTTCAGGTCTTTCATTGTTGCCTGTAATCATAGAATGTTGTTTAGGAGTATCTATTAATTGAGAAGATAGCACAGAAACAGAAGTTGATTTATATGCTTGTTCAATATCTGAAAATACATATTCTCTAATTGTTTTACCATTTTTTTGACTAAATAAAGTAGCTCCGTCAAATGGCACAGGAGCAGCTCTATTACAACCATAAGGTGTTTGTCTAAGAAAAGTAATATTACTTGGAGTAATTGCCTGAGTATCAGCTGGTGTTGGTACAAAGTATTCACCACCATCTGTAAAAATTTGTAAGTTACGAGAAGAAAATAAGTGTCTTACTTCGTTTACTCTATCAGAAGCAATAGCCACATTAATAGCTTCATCAGCTAATCCAGTTCCTAAATCAAAATTAAAATATTCAGCTATTCTAGAAGCAACAATAGCAGAAGGTTTATCTCTTACTCCACCAAACCAAAGTCTATTATCATGGAATGATACAGCTTGAGGATAACCTCTAACTGTCGATATTAGTTCTTCTTCCCAGTTTGCATGAGGTCCAGCACCAGATATTCCAGCTTCAATAATAGTTCCTACTAATACTGTTGTAGAAGTAAATCCAGTAATTTTAATTTGTCTATCATCTACTTTTAAATAATGCCCAACATAATCAGCAGTCCATATAGGAGATGATGCTGTAATAGTTCTACCTGTACCAGTTGCGTCAGTAGATAAAGTAACAGTAACACTTGAATCAGCATATTTATAAAAGGGAGCATGAGTTTTATATGCACCAGATACTACTACATCTTCATCTAATTCAAATGCAAAAGCTGTAACTGTAAATGTTGTAGCACTAGTTCTTTTAATTTGAATAATAGGATTATCTCTATGTGTTACAAAAACTGTATCTCCAAATTGGGCTAAGTTTAATTCAAATATTTGAGAGCTAGTCCAGTTTACATTTGCTGTAATATTAGATTGGATAATAGCTCCGTCAGAATCATAAACATCTAATCTTCCATTAGATAAAGCAAAAATAGCTATTTCATCATTAGAAAATATAAAAGGTGCTAATCTTGCAGCTGCTGGAAGTGTTGCTGTATATTGTGTTGCTGGTCTACGCATTAGACCACCTTCGTCTAAAAGAAACCAATTACGACACTGTTTAGCACCTTCAAAGTATGCTTTAGCGTCTGTTCTGGCGTTTAGTAAAGGATTGAGTTCACCAGCTGAGAAGTTTGTAAAAACTTGTCTGACTTTTCTGGGCATTAAGATACAACAAGTCCACTACGACTGCTCCTTCTTTCAGTAATAAACCTATCAGTTGAAAGCCTTTTAGTTGTAGTTTCTTGTGCATCTGTGTTTTTAGCTATTAGAATTTGTCTTTCACCTAGTTGGTCATACTCTCTAATGATTGCTGCATCTCTTGCCAATGCTCCACCAAAAGCACTGGCTAATTTATAAACTAATGCATGTCTAAAGTATGGTGGAAACTTTGATTCGTCTTGTCTAAATAAGTAATCCATTATTACTGTGCTAGATGATCCATAACCATTTAAATAGATTTTATCTTCGTATCTAGAATATTGTAATAGAGCATCATTACATGTAACTGCTAATATTTGTAATACTTGAGGACTAGTAGGCATTTGATATGCATACTCAAATCTACCTGTAGGAGCAGCTGTTAATAAAGATAACTGTTGTTGTCCAGTTGCAAATCTCCACCTTGCTCTTGTTAAAGTAGCTTCTACTATTTCTTCGTAAATATTATTAACTGTAAGAGCTTCTGTATTATCATCTGTAAATGATGAAATAGGATTAGCTCCTATCATAACTAATGCTCTACTTGCTATATCTACTTTTGTTACTGCCATTATAACATTTTTGGTAATTTAATACTTAAATCTTTACCTGTTATTTCATGTATTCCGTATTTATTATTTAAATATTCTACAGTTTCTCTAAATCTTTCTTTTTGACTTTGAGGATCATCAGAAGTAACAATAGATTCTAATACTGCTATATTAGTTCTAATATCATTTATATCTTTTGGTGAGCTTAATTGTTTAGGAGAAATAAATTTTGTTTTGCTTTTATCTCCCAATAAATTAATTTCAATATCACCATCTGGTAATTTCTTATAAACATAAGAACTTTTTGCAGCAGAAGCTATTAAAGAAGTAGCTAATGTTCCAGCTATTGCACCACTAATCATAGGATTTTTATTAACAAAATTTTTACTTTTGTCTTTTATTGCTGTAGCTAATGGTTCTACTTTTTCTTTAACATTATTAATTGTTGGTTGTATTTTTTCTTTTACTTTATTAATAGTAGGTTGAGCTTTTTCTTTTAAACCCATCATTCCTGATGTTGCTTTTTCTTTTATTTGTTCTGTTTTTTCTTTGATTTTTTTTACAGCTGGTTTAATCTTTTCTTTAGCTTTTTCTACTGTTGGTTTAACTTTAGTTGCTGCTTCACTAGCTTTAGATTTTAATGCACTAGTTTTTTCAGTAGTTACATTAACTGCTTTTTTTAAACCTTCTTTTAATTTCTTTTTTTTAACTAAGTTTTTAGCTGCTGTCGCTGCTGTTCTTATTGCTGCTGCTATTGCCATAATATCTCCTATGTAAGAAGGGGGGTATTAACCCCCCATTCTATTATGATCCGTTTACTACTGTAACAGTAGCAGCACCAGAAGCAGAAGATACCACTAAGATATCTACAGTCTGTGTACCACCGTTAGAACCTACACAAAGAATGATATCATTCTCTTTAAGTTCCTTAGTAGCCGAATTAAAATAACCAGATGCAGCGATTGCTGCAATCGCATCATCATCTGTGTAGAACCATAGGGAGTTAGAATCTCCAGCTTGACCAATTTTTTTAATTGGATTTGATGTTTCATAAGCCATAGTTTATCTCCTTACTCTGCACACTTCTGCACTCTAATACCATTGGTGTCAATAAGCACTGAACCCATTGATAAGTAAGATGTCATTAAGTGAGCTACTTTCTCAGGAATGTAGTTTACTTCAGTTCTTACTTCAGATCCAACGCCTAAGCCCATTGATGATTTGTGCCATGCGATTGTATGTCTATCTGTTGAACCAGATGTATCTAGTCCAGAATGTACGAAGGTTAAGAAACCTAAGAATCTCTTAGCAGTATAATTCATGCCAGAGAAAGGTAGTTCTCCTGAACCAATGTACTCTAGTCTAGTCCACTGATCGTCAGCTAATAAGTCAGACCACTGATTTGGACCAATAGCCCAATATCTTTGGTTATCATCTGGAACATCATTTGATCCAAATAGAGCTTGCATCTCTTTAAACTTATCAATGTTAAGATCAGTTGCTACTGTACCACCCTGTGCACCAGCGTTGTTTGCTAGTGTAGTTGCAGATGCCATAGCAGTTGTAATGATTGAGTCAGTTTTTCTTCCAAGAGCGTAAGCTGCGTTATTAGCAATTACTTGTCTTTCGTCAATATTGGTTTTAAGCTCGTCTAATCTATCCACATAGTCAGATGCATAGAAATCAGCGAGAGTAGCTGTTACGTTAGTGTGAGAAATATTCATAGCTACAACCTCAGCATGTCTTGCTTTAGATGTTGCCTCACCTGTTCCTACTTTTTGGAACTTAACAGATTCGCCTGATACACCATTAACTACACGAACAAGATTTTTTAGCTTAGCACCCATTCTTTGGTATGCCATATGTACCTCAGCTTCAAACTGGGTAATAAAAGCATTGTTTATGCTCGAACTCATAATTTATCTCCTTTGTTCGTTTGTTTATATCAAGATTATCTCGATAGGGCTGATATGTTATCTGTCAAACAGGCATATCGTAAAGCTATGCGAGGTCTTTTTTATAGCACTGGCATAGTTTAATTAAAAAATCAACGCACAAATTTGATAGATTTAATATTTTCTGTAGGAATTACTGTAGTATCACCAATATCTGTGTCATTACAGGACATAAAGACTATGGTAGAATCTTTGTTTTTTTCTAATAAGAATCCTTCTGTATAGTTTATTGCTGGTTTAAATTTTTTTGCATCATCTGGAGAGAGCCATTCAGCATGACTGATTGCATCTCTCCAGTATATTTGGACTTTTTTAAGCCGATTTTTGGTTATAATATTTTTCATAAAGATCAGTTACTTTCCTAATATAGGCTGGATCTTTTTCTCCATCTTTCCAATATCTAGGATCTTTCATCATAGCTTTTAGATCTAATGGATCAGGACTAACATCTATTTTTGTTTCAGTATTAGGAATAGGAGCATCTTTGTTTAAAGACATAATTTCTTCTATAACCCTAACACCTTCAGCAGTAGATGCTAATCTAGCAACTGCATCATAAGATTCTGGACTTAGATTTTTCTTAGCCCATAAATCAGCTGATTGTATTCTTTCATTTGCATTATCTCCTAATAATTGTTTTTCATTTTCTATATTAGGTAAAGCATTAACTTCATTTTCTACAAATGCTCTAATACCAGCATCAAATTCATCTTGGCTTAAACCTCTTTTTTTTGCAGTATCAGCCCACCATTGTAATAATGGCATTTCTGGATCAATATCTAAATTAACACCATCTGGTAATTCAGGTGGATTAATTTCATATTGCTCTGGTGCTTTACCAGATAACTCAGCTTCTATATCTGATCTAATTTGTTTAGACAGCTCATCTGTCCTCATTCCTAGTTTTTTTTCTAATGCTTTATAAGAAGCACCTAAATCTTCAACATTAACCTCTTTGGTTTCTGTATTCCAAAATTTACTAGGTATATACTCAGGTATATCTGATACTTCTTCAGTAGCTTCTACTTGAGTATTATCTACTTGATCTTGTACTTGTTCTTCACTCATCTTTTTTTATTCCTTTATTTATTTTTAATTTGATTAAATTAACCAAATATCTTTGTCCTTCTAAGTGCCATAACATACTACTGGAACTTTGAGGAGATACAACAGATTTTACAGTTAATGATTCTAAATATTCGATTACCTTTTTGCCATTTGGCTGATTAAATACGGAAGCGAATATGTGGTCTATTTCTAAATCTTGTTTAGATTGGACCTTGTTCTTCAGGGTTTCCCAACTCATTTGGAGCCATATTAGCTCCTTGTTGCATAGATTGCAACTGATTTACTATTTGTTGTTGTTCTGCTGGATCTCTTATTAGTTTTTCTGGTAATCCCATTTTATCAGCTAAATATCTAGCTACTTCATCTTGTTTAATAACCATATTCAGCATTTGTGGTCCAAATGTTTGACCTAAGATTTCAGAAAATCTCATAACATCAGCTACATCTTGTTGATGCTGTGCTTGAGATAATGGTGAAGTCGCTACTATTTTAACTTCTCTACCATTAACTTTTGGAATTTCTATTTTACCTTGTTTAATTAATAAACGAATAACTCGTCTTAATAACGGATTGACAAACTCAGATTGCAATCTTCCAAATGACGATCCTATCTGTCTAGATAGATCTGCCATTCTTTCAGCTACTTCTGTGGCTGACATAGGTGTTCCTTCAGGTCTACCTAAACTTTCCATGTAAAGAGCTTTCTTAATATTGTTTCTCATATCACCTAATATTAATTGAGCAACATCAAATCTACCAGCAGCTGGTAATGCTTGTAAACCTCTACTATTAGGAGCTACAGGGATAAGACTTCCCGGTACTAAACTAATATTATCAGGATTAATAACACCATCATCTTCAAAAGTATAAATGCCTGAAATACTCATTTGAGCATTTTGTAAAATTAATTCTACTGTTAGGTTTGTAGTTTTAATAGCAGCCATAGCATTAAATATTGGACCACGACCATAAACTTCTCCTGATGCTTTATTCCATCTAAACACAATATAGGGATTAGAACCAATACCACTTAGTTCTTTTTCATAAATCATTTCTTTATGATTCATACAAACAACACAGTATTTATATCTTTCTTCATTAGGCTTGTCGTATAAACGATAAACACCTTCTACAATTTTAACTTTTGCAGCTGGGTTTTCTTCCATTTTTCTCATCATCTCTGGTGATAAGATAGCTTTAGGATAGGTAACAAGAACTCTATCATATCTCATTGTTCTTGTTCTAAAGATTTGATCTATTTTTTGATCTGGACCATTATTTAAAACTACTCTTGGTAAAGGTACTGCTTGGAAGTTAATAGGATTAATACTATCTCCTTCTTCTACTAATAATACTGCTGTACCAATAGCAAGATCCATAAATGCTTCATGGACTTCTTGATTAAAATTAGATCCACCTAATACTTCAAATATATATTCTGTAATAGCATCTAACTGTTCGTCTACTTGTGGCTTAGCATCTACTGGTATTTCTGTACCTGATTGTAAGCTAGCCCAACGACCATAAGTTGGAACCATTCCAGCTTGTAAACGAGAAGCAAATTCTTGAATACCTACGACTGCTGTTTCATCAAAGATCTTATCAGTTCTTCTTTCCCCAATCGTTTCTTCATAAAAGGATTCTCTTTGAGGCATAGTATATTCGTATGCTTCTTCGTATTTATCTTTCCAATGGTCAAAGATGTGTTCAGCTTCTTTAAATTTTTTTAAGAATGAAATTACTTTAGGATCGCTATTAGAATAATTAACTTCTTCTTGTTCTGCTGTTGGAATATAAGGCATTATACCATAGCTCCTCTAATTGTTTTATCAGCTCTAGCTAAAAAAGGATCTCTGTTAGCAGTAATTGCTCCAGTTTCACCACTTAAAGCTCCACGATAAGATTTCTTAGCTCTTTGAGCTACTGCTGTAGAATCTTGAACTGAAGTAGAGTTACTACTGGTAGTTGTGCTACTACCGCTACCACCATTCCCACCACTATTTACTGGTACTGCTGTTGTTTTACTTCTATTAGCAGTATCATAAAAGTTTTGAACATATTTAGAATAAGGTGTTGCTTTATTAGATAAATAAGCTGAACTAAAAAACGCAGTCATACCTGATGCAAGTGTTGCTAATGCACCAAATGCTAATTTAGTTTTTTGTTGAGATTCATACATTTCTCTTGATAGAGGTATAGGCTCTCTT
>Ga0208917_1000810_pt1 | contig 15696 bp, 12 predicted proteins | sample DEB08_DNA_10_FD_185500 | JGI IMG/M metagenome (GOLD analysis project Ga0208917, IMG submission 185500) | Aqueous microbial communities from the Delaware River and Bay under freshwater to marine salinity gradient to study organic matter... | ecosystem: Environmental > Aquatic > Marine > Coastal ...
AACCCTCAGTTGCTGGAACGGTCAACGTTTTCGGGAAAAGAGCGATTGGGACAGGTTCAAACGGCTTTTTTTCCAGTATTGACGATGAATTCCCTGACTTTGTGAGTGAAGCGTTTTTGATCTATTTGGAGTACTTTTTTGCTAAATACATTTGCTCAAGTTGCAACTCTCCTTGGCAAGCGCAAAAAGAAGAGCTGCTTAAAAACTATGCTCGCCTTGTGGATTCTGAAAACAACATCTCTTACCAAGAGCTTTCACTAAACGAGGGTCAATTCTCTGTACCAATACGCAACACAAGGGTCGGTTTATAATGCATTCCATACCTCCTAACAATCTTGATCAGTTAATTGCTTGGATTAGACTGTTTGCTCAAGAAACGAACGCAAAACTCCAAGACCTGCAAAAAACTCTCCAAGAACTGAGAGAAAAGGAGAAGTCATGAGCATCCCAAATTCCTTTGAAGATGAACAAAGCTTCTATGATTACCTAAGCTCTAGGGGACTTACTTTAAGAAAACCAAATCCAGTTTTAAAATTGAGGCTTCATATTCCCAAACCTGCAATGCCTGAGACCTACCGCGGTTTTAAAACAAACTATCCTTATGTGATGCAAGCCCCTGACAACGATCCTAACTTTGTTTTTGTGGGAAACCGAGACGATTTTAGCGGTAATTGGTATCGAAAAGGGGATAAAATTGATCCAACAAAAGTTGGAAGAACAACGTTTGGCCATTTCGGACAAGATGGTGTGTTTGGTGATCAACACCACAACAAAAACCTACCAGCAGAGACTTTTTTATCTCGAGAAGATCTTCAACAAAAACTTCAAAGTTATAACCTCCCTTTTGAAGGGGAACGTAGTGATCTTTTCAAAAGATTTATTAATGTTCAAGAAGGAGGTCTAATACCTAAAATAGCAGATGGAGAACCTCTTACAGAAGTTGAAATCGCTGATATTGTCAATCGACATGAACCCGTTGATTTAGCTCGTGCAGCGGAACTTCGAGAAATGAGAAGAGGTGCTGAAGTTCAACCCCCCCAACAACCACTCAATCAAAGACTGGCACAAAGCAACGCAAACCCTAGAAACTGGATGCCATCCAACAACAACCCAATGAGGGTAGACGGCTCGCAAGTCTCTAACGCAGAAGCTGCAAACCTTAGACAGTGGGGCAGTCAAAATATTGCGAATATGCAAGAAGCGCAAGCAGCAGCGCAAAGAACAGGATCTGTTGCTAACCCATCAGGACTTGGATCTATAGCGGAAGCAGCCCCAGCAGCAGAAGCGGGAATAGCAGCGCAAGCCCCAAGCTTTTTAGCAAGATCAATGCCGTTAATTAGCTTAGGGCTGATGGCAAATTCGTTGTACGCCCAGTCAAAAGCAAACCGAGAAAATAAAGAAGCCATGAAGCAAAGAGAGGCAATGAGAACCTAATGGAATTTTTGGATTATTTTAGAGGCTCCCCATCAAGACATTACTCGCCGTCAATGGAGGCTCAAGCCTACCAACCACTTCAACAAGAAGACTCCGATGAAGAATTTTTTGAGTTTGATGACCCCACATTAGACGATGATTTGATTGACCAAGATAGACAAAGAGATCTTATGGCTGCATATGCGCAGCCTGAAGCGCAAAACACGATTTGGGATAGGCTAAGAGGTTATGGGAATCAATTAGGACAACACATGGGCGAATACGGCCATGCTTACGCATTGGGGGCAGCACCTTTGATTCCAGCAGCAGCAGCACTTGGAGTTGGGCTATATGGAAACAAGCAAAAAGAAAGACCTAAAAGGAGACTAGGCTAATGAGTCTATTTTCATCAGGGCTTGGAGGAGCAGGGGCAGGAGCTGCTACAGGAGCAGCCATTGGAAGTTTCATTCCAGGTATTGGGACAGCAATAGGAGCTGGCGTTGGTGGGCTTATTGGTGGACTTACGGGACTTGGGACAGCTGCTGAATCTAGCACGATAGATAAAGAAAAACAGAAATATGACGATTTAAGTTGGTATGACAAGGCAGCAACCACTATTGCAGCAAAAACAGAAGGACTCACAAAAGATGTTGCGGGGATTTTTGGACTAGAAGATTCCGTCAGCAGTGAAAACCAAAACCTTTTAGATCGGTTGAAATACAAAACATCGGATGATTTTGGGACATCACTGCAAAATAGCGGACAAGTGACAGGAGCAACATCAGGACCCTCTATCCAAGGGCAGGGAAACTTCTCAGGGCAAGGACTTGGTGGAGAAGGTGGAACCGAAGGAAGTACCTTAGGGAAAAAACCAGCCTTACAACAAGAACCAACACTCGATCAAGTAAACTACAACAATAACAATTTTAGTTTTTAGGCTTATGAGCGAAATTATACAGTTCAATAATAGACTTTTAGATTCCTTAAAAAATGAGTGGAAAGGACTTTTTTACCAAAAGTTTTTTCAAGGATTTGCAGTATTGCAAGAGCAAAAAGACTTGAATCTTGCTATAGAGAAAATGTTCCCAGAATCAAAAGTAGATGTTGTTGAGCCTTCAGCAAACGAATTGAAAAGATTTGAACAAGGAAATCCAGCCAAAGATATAGAAATCATTCAGTTTCTCGACAATGAGATTTTTAAGTTGATTCAAGGGAATGGAAACGTATCTTTTCAAATTCCTTTTGAAGCAAGAGGAAACGAAACGATACAAAAATATCGGGTATTGGTCTCATTACTTCAAGGAGAAGACCTAAGCAATTTTGTAGGATACAAGCTCAAAATCACAAGCCTCAATGATTTAAGTTTCTTAGGTTGTTGTGGGTTGTTGCATGCTCAAAAACTACAAAACACAAATTTACAAGATCCTTATTTCATTGATTACGAGATAGATGAAACAACTCAAAATGAAATAAATTATTTACAAATCAATGATAGTGTCATAGATGAAATATCTTCTAGTTTACTAGATCAAGAAAAACTACCAAATTTACTTGAAGATTTTTTATATTTCAATAAAGGGAATATCACACTTCAAAAGTCATCTTTGCAATTGAAAAATATTCTCCCAGAGGTTCTTTCATCTGCATCATTTCTTTGGCAAGAAAATACATTCAATGTGTCTCCTGAAGAAGTCGAATCGATGAGCGACTCACAAAAAATGATGACCTTAATTCAAAACAAAGCAGCGGTTATAGAAAAATGTTTTCAAAATATCACTGAGAATATGCTTCCAAGTAGGAATTTTTTCGATGTAACGTCAAAAATGCAAAAACGAAAACAGATGTTCATGTCAGCCCTTCAACAAGGAAAAACTCTTACCGAACTTTTAAAAACAAAAACCATTCTTCAAGAGTCTTACTCTAAATTTTATAGCGATCAAAGAAGACAAAAAAAACAGCTTTTAGAAATTGCTGAAACAATGGGAGTTGAAGCAAAAAGGGCAGCAAACAAACTCTTAGAACTCTTCTCAAAGAGAGATTTAGAGCTACAATCTTTTAAAGAAGCATCTGAGACTGACAATTTTTTCATGAACTTGTTTTCTGATTACAAACAATCGGTTATCCAAACAGCAACAGCAAAAGCAAAAATTCTAGATATTAATGAAAAAATTGATGCTACAAAAAAAGAACTGCAAAAAACTTTCTATGTGTTCACTCAGTCCAACTCTTTTTTGTCTTCCTTCAGTGAGAACGAAAAACTCAACATATTAAAGACTTATGCAACATTTTCTTTTGTTGTCTTAAATCAAGATTTGTTCCCAGACATTCCTATGAAAAGTAGTTTTCAAAAAAAGGGCGCTCAAAAATTAAGTGCCGTTTTTGATAAAATGCATCTAAGAAAGTCTCTGAAAAAATGGCAAAATAACAAAAGCCCTATAGAAGAGTTAGAGTCTTCTGATGCATTCCAATACATTTTAAATAACCAAATAGAAAAAGTTTTTAAAGCCTACCGCAAACCATCTGCAAGCTATAGGTATAAAAAGCTTTCTGATAGAGATTCAGAACTGATTGTAAAATCTTCTAAACTAGTGGAAAGTTTGGCTAAACAAGGCAATCAAGAAGCGATTGGAAAATTTCTGAAGTTAGAAAATGTTCTATACAATCTTTTAGTGAATCAAAATGCATTCCAAGCAGCCCTAAATCAAGCAAATATCATCAATCCAGAAAAAGCGCAAGCCGTTCAATCACACTGCTATGCCTGCATCATCTTTGCAAACAACCCACAATACACTCAACAAAGCTCCACCTACATTCAAACGCTTCTTAATTCATTGGCAGAATGTATTACAGACGTCGGCATAAAAACCAAAATTGTGACGAGTAATAAAAAAATTATGGAAGTTGCAGGCAGTTTCGCTCTGGCTTATAGTCCTGAAGACATAGAAAAAATCACTGAAAACGAGATTGCTGGCAAAAATTACGAGCAACTTAGAAACAAAGCCATTGAAGTCAAGCGATTTCCTTTAATATATAGTGAAGAGCAGGAGGAACATTTAGACAAGGCAAAATCTCGATTAAAAGAGCTTGTTGATGATGTTGAACGCAAGGTGAACACAACAGATTCAATTTTAAGTGAGATTATTGGACTTGACGATGTGCTTTTTGAAAAATTTTCTCAAAAAGAATCGTACAAAGAATTCCTTCAGTATTTTGCGAAACGTTCATTGACACTATATAATGATTTGGGTGGGTATGTTATTACGCCTAAAAGCTCTTACCCGTCAGATTGGCCAAGAATTACCTTGAAAAATGTGTTAGAAGAGTTTCGATGGTTTGTCATCAACAACAATATAGATATTAAACCTAGATCAGGAAGAAGGCTAGTAGCACAAACACCAGACATTTCAGATCAGGCAGACCTGCTAGTAAAAGCTTTCGTAGCCAATAGGATTGCAAAAGCTATAGAAAATAGACAAGAAAGTCGCTATACCGTTGTTCCTAAGAATTTTGATCCAAACTTTCAAAACCAACAAATCAATATCTTTTCCAACCAAACGCTTTTCCAACTGTATGAAAAAATCAATGTGATGTCAGTTGAGAATCAAAAAGCATCAGAAGCTCTATATAACGAGTTTTTACCGATTTTTGCGACTTCTTTTGTAGGGAGTCAAAAGTTATTTGGCAGAGAATATTTTGTGAATGCAAAAAAGGCGTTCATCAAGCAACTTCCAGGAGTTGCATCGGTTTTAGATGCATCTGAAGCTTTTCTAGAACAGAACCAAGCGAAGATCAATGAACTCAATGAGTACTTGAAAAATGAAGTGTTAAAAAACAAAGCTGAATTTGATCAAAACAGGGGATTGATTCCTGGGTTCATTCAGAACATCATGCAAAATGCCCAAAACCTTTTTAGCAACTACATTGGAGATTATCAAGGCGTAAAAAACTATGTTTTGGTCAGCACTATTGTTAGTGCTGGACTATTCTTGGCCTTGTCTGGTGCTGGATATATAGCAGTAGGGTTTGCTTCAGGGGCAGCGGTTACGTTTCTTTCCTTTGTAGGCGTGGCGTTCATGAAAAATTCTGTTCTACCTTTTCTTGAAAAGATGGTGAACTCTTTATGGGAAGGGCTGCAAAGCTTAATAAGAGTGGGGAATTATGACCCAAGCTCTCCTATGAATTATTTGCTGCAAACCCTTGAGTTCTCTTTAAAAGTAGAACGAAATGCTCTATTCAAGTTTGACAATCTTAGAGACAAAATACAGTTTGGAGGTTTTGTCAACCAAGTCTATGAAATTCTACAAAACACCTCTCATGACCTCACGTCTTTTCGAGAAAATGTGAATAAAGTGGTTCCTGAAGCGGTAGGTCAGGCTAATTTTAGTGTGATGTCGCTGAATATGATGTGTTTTTTAAACAGCCAAGCGTTTCAGATTCTTCCATCAAAGATTTTAAAATCATCAGATCATGATCAATTTGAAGAAGCGGTAAAGGATTACTTGCAAACCTACAAAACAGCACTGGCCAACGCTGGCCAAGATTTTGAAGGGGTCAAAGAAATATCGTATTCAAACGAAACGGCTTACTCTAGGTTTTTGAAAACAAAAAGCATTTATCTAAATTTTGCTGAAAACTCACCAGTTGGGCAAGTTTTTAATCGAGCAACAAGGTTTAAACTTGAACGTCAAGATATTCTTCCTTATGAAGATATGAACCCTTCTTTGATTGCTAAAAACTTAAAATCCTTAGTAGATGCTGCAAACAACCTTTCAAATGATAAAAAACTATTCGAAGGGAAAATGCGACCTGTTTTCCAAGAACTTCATGCTTCTTTTGACAAGCCATTAAGGAAATTAGAGAAAGAGCAGTTTGTGAATGCATTCATATCCTCTTATGAAATAGTGAGGTATGGTTTTAGTTTAGCTAGATCCACCAAAGATGCAAACCAGCAAATAAACACTTCTCAAAAGAAATGGCTAAACGCAACTCAGGAAGATCCTAGATCTATATTCAACTCTAGACTTTTCAATGATTCAATGAATTTTTTAGCAAATACTGCATTTGCTTTCTCAACAACAAATGCTCCAAATGCTCAAGAGTTGTTACGACTTGTAGACGAACTCAAGTCACTTAAAGATGATTATCTTTCGTCAGACATTTTGATTCTTCCTAGCTCTGAGGCGATCTCTGAGCTTCACGAACAAGTTCTTGCAATCATTGATAGTATAGATAGCTATCCTGCAATTGCTTTTCCAGGACTTGTAGAACTAGAAAAAAACAAATCTTTGTTCATTCCTAGCGTCATATGGATGTCAATGAAAGCTAATTTAAGAAGAGAAAATGAAGGGGATGCATCTCAGCTTTTAGAGATTTCGAACGCCTCAAAGCTTGTGTATCTTACAGATCAAGATTTAGATGTGTTTTTTGATTCTCCAGATCTTAGAGGAGGTATGTTTAGTGTTTGGACAGTCAACGCATTAGAAAACATTGCAAGAAGATATTCTAATGAGCAGCTCAAACAATTTTTAGGATATGCAAGTGCAAGAAGTGCTGCAAACCAATCTATTTCATTCAAAGACCTATCTTTAATAAGTAAATTCCCATTTCTAAGGATGCTCTCTGGTCAACAACAAAAACCGCGACAAGTTCCTGAAAGTCAAAATGGACAAGCTACAATTCCTCCTCAGCAGCAGTTCGTAAAACCTAATGAACCTTCAAGAGAGGTAGATCCAAGAACAGGACTATCTCAAGCCCAATATGACCCCGAAAACAGAGGGCTATCTCCTGAGCAAGCTAGAATCTATAATCAAAGCCAACTCCCTCAAGGAAGGCAAAACCTAGCTATTGAGCCCCCTCCAATGGCTGCTATGGGGCAAAACAATCAAAACTCTCAAATGAGTCCTATGCAAAATGTTCAAAGCAATCAAATGCAACCTGAGACATCTGCTTTCCAAATGCCTTTGATGGGAATTGAAGAAGAGTCAAGCCAAGTGATGCAACCCCAACTGTTACCAGCAGATCAAATGGCTAATGCATCTCAAGAAGCAGAAGGAAAAGTGATGCTAAATGTGGGAGCAGATGGAAGAGATTACTCAAGCTCTATAGGCGCAAATGATCAGCAGTTCTCGAATGAAGTAAGCAACTCTGCAGCCGATGCAAGACAAGAGGTTCAATCAAGGAGAAATGAATCATCGAATTTTCCTAATTTAGGGCAAGGCCAATTCCAGAACCCTATTAATCAAGGCTACAATCCTGCAGTTCAAGAACAACCTCAAATGCCCTACACAGGAGCACTAGCCATTGGGGCAGGAGCAGCGCTTGGGGCTGGACTTTTAGCCTATGGACTTTCAGGAAGCGACAACAAAAGGAAGAAAAAATAATGAAAGCAACGCAAAAATCTATAGCACCTGATGGAACAGTGTTTTTAACAGAAAAAGTAGGTGGGACTTATAGGGTTTTTCAAATTCCTCCTGGGAAGACTAGAAAAAATGGAGGATTTCAAATTTACGACACCCTAGGGAAAAAAGAATCAGATGCAGATGACGCCTTTAGGTTCGCACAGCAAGCACTAAAACAATACAACATAGGTTTAAAAAACAAAGACCCACAAACTCCAAATCTATCTCCCAATCAACAAAATGCAGAAATAACAGAAGAGCAACTAAAAGCAGAAAAACTCAAAGAAGACTTCAATATTGCTATTCAACGTTTTGCGGACGAAAACAATATACCTGAAACAGAAGCTAGAAAGACAATTCTTGCTAATCCTAGCGTTCTTGAAAATACAAATTTTGCAAAGAATCATCCCGAAGAGCTTAAAAGCTTTATTGAAAATAGCGTCCCAGACGATCTTTACAGTTCTTCCCTATACTTTGTCAACAACACAGAAAGACTAGGTGATTTAGAGGATATTTACAATAAGGACAAAAAAGCTCGAAATCATATTTTTGATGACTTTGTTGATGACACTTTAGACAAAAGAGAAGAACGCGCAAATACAGAAACCGATCTTTTGCTCAATGAAGGGTTGTTTGGAGACAAATACAAAACTATTGCAGATGCTCTAAAACCTAAGGAACCTGAGCAATCTTTTTCAGAAAAAGTGTCTTCATACGTTCCCAGCGCAGAAACTGTAAAATCATACATTCCCAGTGCTATTTCAAATTTTTTTGGAGGAGAAGAAAGCGACGCACAAGAAAAACCACCAGAGGGTGTCGATGCCGCCCCTAACCCTTTTAAATACGAAGAAATACTCCCAAACCCACAAGACAATCTAGATCCTGAGCTTTTAAGAAAAATTGCATTAGAACGAGAAGGGGAAGAGCTTAAGGAGTTAGGCAGAAGGCAAAAGGACGAAGCTTTCAAAATAAAAGATCAAATGAATTTTGATCCTACAAGCTTGTGGGATACCGTAAACGACACCTATCAACCTCCAACGATTTACGACTCTGACAGTTATTATGACAAAAAAGCGCACCAGTTAGGGGTCATGGGGCATAATTTTGGAAGCACCTCAACGCTAGAAAACAGAGAAGGGAAAAACAGAGCAAGATACGAAGCAGACCACAAAGCAAAACTCGATCTTTTTGACCGTTTCATGAACTACGGGACAATCAATCGAAATGATTGGATTCGCATGAATCAAGAAGAGCGCAATTCTATGACTGACCCATTCAAAACATCTGCTGACATCATGGACACCGCTATCAAAAGAGACAACGACAACCAGTACAAACAAGATGTTTTTAGAAAAGATGTAGCCGAAGGGCAAATGTCCAATCAAGGCAAAAACCTTTTTGAAGAACTTGATACGTACAACACAGAAACTCAAATGATGGAGCAACGAAAACAAGAGTCCATCAATACTGCTGCAAGACTTTACGATTTAGCTAGACAAACTCAAAATTTTAACAATTTAGACGAAGTACAAAAAGCAAATCTATGGGCGCAGCGTCAACAAATCCTTCAAGGATGGGAAGGTTTGAGGTTAAATGCTGAGCAACAAAAAGCCGTTCAAGAGGCAAAAGAAGCAGCAGCAAAAGGAGACAAAATAGCGTTTTTCACAAAACTTGCAGCAGCAGCAGCAATAATTGCCACTACTGGAGGAGCTGGAGTAGGGACAGCTGTAGCAATGCTTGCACCAGAAGCAGGGAAAATGCTTGATGGAAAGTATAGTTTCGGACCTATTTTTGGCGGAGGGGCTTCAGCGCAATCTGCAACAGATCCTCTTGTGGGGACAATTCCAGGAGTAAATTGATGTTTCGTAAAATACAAGAAGCTCTAGGAGAGCACGAAAAAGAATATCCTCATCATAAAAAAGTCAACGACATGGCAACTGAAGATCTCCACTCTCTTGGTGTGATCAGACCAGCAAAGCCGTTTTCTGTAAATGTTGGGCATGCTTTAGATGGACATCATAGAAATGTGAATGGGATTAGGCGCAACTTTGATCACAATTTACAAGAAGAAGAAAAAGACGCCATTGACGAAGAGTTTACGGACTTAGGAGAGCTAAGCGCAATGATCCATGACCCTGAGTACATTGAAGACATTGTGAATCACAACCCTTCTGAGAACCACAAAACAGCAAGAGATGTGATGAACCACTATCTCGACAAACATGGAAGAGACTCTTATCGCCACCTTGAACAGGAGCTTTTAGAACCTCTTTTTCAAAACCTTCAGGATAGAATCAGAGAAGAGGGGATTATCGATCATATTCTTGCCCCAAAAATGGTACATGAAACCAATCATCACCCCATGAATTACGCGAAACTTTTCAAGGCTCTTTTGTTAGATCCCGTAAACGAAGGCCACACAAAAAGAAATTGGGAGAAAAACTTGCCAAAGATTTTAGAGAGGAGACTGCAATATGGCTAAACTTTGGGATATTATACAGGGGATTGAACAAGGAATTGCTTCCGCAGATAAGAATTTAGGGGTATATCGTCAAGCTGTAGAAGCAGATGAACTCAAAGAGCTTAAAAGACTTCAACAAGAGCAAAAAAACCTAGAGAAACAAGAAAAAGATCGTCAAGCAGACATAAAAAGAGAAATTGGGCTTCTCAACCAAGAAAAACGTTTATTAAAAGAAGATATTGGGAAGTTTAAGAATATCCCAGGGGTAAAATCTGAACAAAAAACAAGAATCAAACAAATAAACAAAAGAATTGAAGAATTAACACTCCTTGAGCTTGGGGCATATGAAGATGTCCCATCAAGTCTTGCCCAGGAAAGTAAAATCAAACAAGAGCTCCCAAACTCTAGTCCAACATACCAAAAACCAGACACCCCTGAATATGAAAACCTCTCTCAAGAAGAATATGACCAAGGGCAAAAACTCTTAAAGTGGATGACAGGAGGTAAACCATCTGACGCCTTAAAAAGCATTCCTTCATCATTCATGGAAACAGCAGAAGGGATTACTGGACTTGTTGGAGCAAAAAGCCTCAAGGAAAAGATAAGGGACACTAAAAACAAGTATGAAGATCTTGTCGGTATTGAAGACAGAGATGCGGCCTATGCTCAAGGAGGAAGGCTTTTAGGGGATATTCTCACTCCTGCTGGATGGGTGTCACGTGCTTCAAAATTATCAAAACTTGGAAAGTATGTACCAAAAGTCTTGAAACCTTCTTTAAAAGGAGCAGCATACGGAGCCATTCAATCTGAAAAAGAAGACGAAAACCCTTTATTGGGCGCAGCAATGGGAGCAGGAACTTCAGCAGCTTTGCAGGGGGTTGGCAAAGGACTTTCAGCTGCTAAAAAGGCGCGGTTTAAAAAAATCGCCGATAAAGCTTCTTTTAAAGATCGAGAAACTATAGCTGCAAGAGCTGAAACAATGGGACCAAAAGCAACTATACCAGAATTAGTTAGCGTTAAAACAGAAATAGAAAACATAAAAAAAGATGGGTCGTTATTAAACCAAAAAAGACTTCGAAAGATTAAAGAAAATATTGAGAAAAAAGCCCAAAAATCTGTAGAGAATCTTCCACAAGGAGAAGAAGAGCTTCAAACACTCTATAAAAATTTAGGAGAAATGGTTGATCCGAATGTTGAGGGGTCGGTCGCTCAAAGGTCTGCAAAGCTATACGATGCTGTTAAAGAAGAATCACTAGGAGGAGATGGGCTAGTAGATAAAAAATCATTAATGCAGTGGATTAGAGCAGCTAAGGAAGCAGAGCCAAATGTTAAAGGTTTGCCAAAACTAAAAACAAACCGAGGGAAAGTTGATGAAGTAGAAAAACTTTTAATGCAAGCTCCCGAAAATCCCAAACTCTATCGAAAATTTGTCACTGAAAACATAGAAAAAATCCCAACGGCTAGTGATTTTTTGAGGTATCGTTCTTCTGTAAACAAAATGCTAGGTAAAGCAGGAAGCGAACAGATTGAAGGATTATCAGTTCTTTCCAATTCTTTAGATCAAATTGTAGACAAAGCCGACGTCAACAATGTCCTCAAAAAAGCCTCAACACACTATGCAACAGAGTTAGGCCCTCTCAAGCAAAAACAAATGAAAAAAGCCGCTTCAGCTGTTAAATTTTCAGAGTCTACAGAGGGTAAACCTAGCATTTCTAAGGTTTTTGGAGAACACTCAACAGAAAATAATCGAGCGTTTAAGCAACTTTCAAAAGAAGACAAAAAAAGAGTTTTGGGAGCTTTTTTAGAAGAAAATATGGAATCAGAAATAGACCCAATAAGAGATGTAACAAAAACCTACAAAAAACTTCCTAGCTATATCAAAGACAGTAAAGATCCAACAACAAGAGCTATCGTTAAAGACATGAAAAATATTGCTGCTGTCAATAAAACGTATACAAGCATGCAACGCTCAACAACACCAGACATTGGGTCTCGAGTTCCAACAAAATCAATGAAAAATCTTATGAGATTGATAGGTTACGGAGGAACAGCCTTTGTAAACCCCACAATGACTGCTGGAATTGCTTTAGCTGATATGGGCGTAAAGGGGGGAGCTGCTTTAGCAAAAGCAGCTAGAAGAAAAGGCGTAGGACAAAAATATTTAAAATATTACTTCAAACCAGAGCTTTTAGATGAGCTATATAGAAAAAGAATGGGAAGGCTGAGTAAGCCTCCAACAAAATTAATAATAGAAAATAAAAAGAAGGAGAAAGGGAATGACTACTAGTCCTATTCCAAGCCTCGCAAATTTAGCAGAGGTTGAAAGAGGGTCAGCAAATCCAATCGGTATCGACGAGTTCGGAAATCGATTCAAGATTGACGTACAAAGAAACCCCCATTTTAAAGCCGATGGAAACTTGATTGACAATGGCGATATTTTTGTACAAACAGACAAGTATGGCGTAGGGATCTCGTACCCATTTGGATCGACTGACATTAACGATTTTGTAAGAAACACATGTTGTTTGGTTCCAAAGTGGAAGGTAAACAGTGAAAACGTGTTCCCTATTGGATCTTTGGAATCAGAGTTTTCATACGACGAGGGGCTTCAGTTTGTGACTGTTCCTATTACCCCAAACATTGGCACAGCTGGAACGGGACCTAACACGCAAGAAGTGAAAATCCTATGTTCCACAGCAGCGAATTTCACAGAAAAGCAGTCTTTGACGTTTGAAACAGACGTTGCAGCGAATCTCAATGATAGTCATTTTGATGTGCCTGAAGGCGCGAAAATGTACTTAACCTTTGAAATCGAAGGTTTCTACAGTCCTGAAGACTTGAAAAACGACACTTTTGTTTCCAACCCAACGATTCAGTATACAATTGGAACAGAGACTGTTGAAATACAAAAGTCTACTGGAACGATAGCAGAAACAACAAAAGCAACCGCTTGGGAAAACAAGCTAAACATTAAAAAAACTTTTGATCTCCCTGCACTCCTCACAGATGAAGATGTCGATAGTGGCAAGTTCTTTTGGTTTTTCAATATCAAAATGGCTTTTGATTCTGGTGTTGTTTCTTCAACAACTCAAATCAGCGACTATTTCAATGCGGATCGTGGTGTATATTTCGACAACGCTCTTTTGGTGGGAAAAACAAAAATATACGACAGCGCATACACAACAAATTGGGTCGTTGAAAACGAAAGATGGGGAAAAGGCTGGAAACATAGAATGTATGACACATCCTACAGCAATATAGAAGCCTCCAACCAAACCGCTTTCAACTTCATTCCAGACGGTCATTATTCAAGTTCCTACAATATGCCGATTACCTATTACGGATTATCCTTTGGAGCGGGTAATGAACCAAGTTTTAGCCCTGGGGTCAATAATGGTGAGTTTGCAAATAGCCTCGTTGTTTTCAATGGTGCTAATGGATATAGCTCTGGTGGAGTTTTAAGTGGAGAATCAGACTGGTTCGGCACAAGTGTAAGAAGCGCTTTAGGTTTTGGGGAATCTACCGATTCCATTCCAGCAACCAACATTAGGAAACTTCCAATGCTAAGTTGCGACTTTCATGTTTTCCCATTTGCTGGAAATTATGATGACGTGCGGTTTTTCTATAATGGTTTTTTTGCATATCCAACACTAAACTAGGGGGAGCAATGAAAAAAGTAAAAATCCCTCTCCCTTCACGTGAAAACGTTCAAAATATACCGTTAGCAGATGTCGGTGAAAACTACCAAAGAATTGTTTTTGACGATGATGGGAATAGCTTCAAAACAGATTTTTTAAATGCTGAGGAACAAGAACAATTAATAAATGACCTTTCTTATGCTCAAGCAAATCTAGTTTATGAGGAAAGAATTCCTGAAATTACAGAGATAGTAAATCAGTCTGTATTAGACAACCAACTTCCTTTGCCTGCTCTATGGAGCGAGAGTTCTTCTTTTCATAGTTTGTCCAGTCCATTTAACAATTGGAATTTTGAAAGATACAATCCTGACAATATAGTTACAAAAATCAGTAGTACAACTTTTGAACTGACTCCAGGTTATATATACAAAGTTTCAGCAATGTTAACAAGTCAATCGGATGACAACGATGTCACTGGGCTTGTGTGGAGATTGTTAGTAAACGAACAGTCGCCAACCTCTCCAGCAGTAACTTTTAGCCCTAGTGGTAATCTTGGGATTTTGTATCAAATGGACCAGTCTGGTTCGTCTTCCTACAATTCCTCAAGCTCTTCATCTGTTGAATCAACACATTTTGTAACAGTACCACTTGGGTATACGACAAGGTGTCAGGTTCAGATAGTATACATGAGTCCAGGAACGTCAAAAACTCACGGAGACAGTAAAATATTATTTGAGGTTGTGAAAAAAATATGATTATCAAGATTGAAATAACTAATAATACAAATTTTGTTTTAAGAAAAAAGGATTCATTTTTTTACAATGTTGGATGGAGTTTCCCAGATGAACTTTCTCCTCAAGAGACGACAGAAGGCATTATAGAAATTGAAGAATCACAGGAAAATTTCAAAGCTTTAGTAAGATACACTGAAGAAATCAAAAGTTTCCAGCTTTGGATAAATTCACTATATGGAAATAATTTAATGATTGATACGGAATTTTTGGATTGTAATCCAAGTGGCACAATTCCAATTATAGACCAAACGGTAATTTCTTTTGTGTTGTCTGAGGTTTCGGAAGAAATACAAAACAAAACCATCACAAAAAAGGGGGAACCATGCAGTTCAAAAAAGGATGCAAAAAAGGCAAAAGAAAGTAAGTCTAAAGGAAAAAGACTTACATAAAAGCCTTGTAAAACTGCTACGTCACAAGCAAGAAACTCAAAAGTTTATATTCTTCCATGTAAAAAATGACGTGGGGAGAAGGGCAAACGGATTTTTCTATGATCTCAAGCCCATGGGTGTATTGCCAGGCGTAGCAGACTTTTGCATATTGAAAGAAGGGGAAACAATTTTCTTTGAGATCAAGACTGAAAAAGGAAAGCTCTCAGATAATCAAAAAATCTTCCTAAAAAATGTGCAAGAACTCGGCCATAGAACCTATGTTGCGTATGGTTGGGATGATATTTTAGAAAAAGTTGAAAAAATACTTTAATCACAAAAAAAGGGCTTCATATTTTCGCTGTATTGCGATTTCTACAAGCAGCCCCTATCAAAACTCAAATATCTACAAAAACTTAAAAATGGGGGTTTAAAGTGGAAACAGAGCTAATCATGGAAATTGGGTTATTTTTTTTAATAATAACGTTAAGCATAACCTTCTAGGAGAACAAAATGAAAAAATTTGCGTTAATTTTAATCCTTACAATGCTTTTTGGATGCCATCACCATTACAAGCACAAACACAAAAAACCGATTAAGCAACAGGTGAAGCAAGCAACACCAGCT
>Ga0208917_1000826_pt1 | contig 15607 bp, 10 predicted proteins | sample DEB08_DNA_10_FD_185500 | JGI IMG/M metagenome (GOLD analysis project Ga0208917, IMG submission 185500) | Aqueous microbial communities from the Delaware River and Bay under freshwater to marine salinity gradient to study organic matter... | ecosystem: Environmental > Aquatic > Marine > Coastal ...
AAATTCTGCATATATTGGTTTCCATTACGCTGGTGCCGGAAGCAATTCCAATTATCTTACATTGGGAGGCTATGCTGCAAATAATCTGTTGATTATAAAAATGGATGGGAATGTTGGTATAGGTACTACTGATCCTAAAGCACCTCTTCATGTTACAGATTCAGGCGGGACGGGAATAGAGTTCATTCCTCAAGACGCTTATAACAGGAATATTATATTCAGTTACAAAAGATCAACCTCTACATACAAACAATTAGGTTTCAATGCTAATGACTTCGTTTTCACTACAGGAGGTGTTAACGATAGAATGGTCATTAATTCTAGTGGCAATGTTGGTATAGGTACTACTAGTCCGGGTTATAAATTAGATGTTGTTGACGGTGGTGGGCTTAGAGTTTATCAAAATAATTCTTCAGCAGGGTCTAATTTAGGATTAACTATTGAAAATGACGGGACAGGAGATTCTGTTGTTCAATTTTTATTAACTGCAGTTAGAAGATGGGTTGCTGGTATAGACAACAGTGATTCTGATAAATTTAAAATTGCTTCTAGTTCAGATTTGGATTCAGATGCTCATTTAACTATACAAACTGATGGAAATGTCGGTATAGGAACCACAAGTCCTAATCATAAATTAGAAGTATTAAATACCGCTAATAGCGAAACTTACATAAGAGTAAATAATCAAAATTCTGGTGCGTCTGCTTATACAGGATTAGATTTGCAAAGCTATGGTGGCGGCTGGCAAGTTAAAGTTCCAGCTAATACATCATTTGTAAATCCGCTAATATTTTCATTTAATAATTCTGAAAGAATGCGTGTAGAATCGGATGGAAAAATCCGAATTACAAGTAATGTTCCAGTATGGTCTGGAGCATACGGCGGAGCGTTGGTTCTTAAAGGAGATAATGCAACAAGTAATAGATACGCTCAATTAGCGATAGTGGATTCAAGTGGATCTATTGTAAATAATGGACTAAAACTTAGCACTAATGGTGATCTTGGTTTGAACTGTACTGCAAATAATTATTCAAACAAGGCTACTATGTCTATGGATGCGGTATGGGGAGGAAAAATTGAGCACCTTGTTAGTGGAACAGTTAAATCTGATTGGGAATGGAGCACTGGTGGTCTGACTGTTTTTGGCACAACTGTTGCCGAATCGTTGCAATTTAAAACCAATCAATCGGGTAGGATGACGATTACTAGCGGTGGCAATGTTGGTATAGGTACTACAAGTCCTACTTCTAATTTACAAGTACAAGGTGCTACTAACGGTTCTTTATTTTCAGTAAGAACTAGTTCTGGTTTAGTTGGTGCTATTCAAGATTCTGCAGGGTATGGTGAGTTGATCTTATATCAAGCAGGAGGTGGGGCCAAAGCGCATATTCAGGCGAATGGAATTTCGTATTTACTAGGAGGCAATCTTGGTATCGGTACTAATTCCCCTTCATCTACTTTACATGTCGTCGATGGAACTTCGGGTGATACAGTATTAAAAGTTGATGGTACAAACGGTACATTATTCTCAGTTGTTGATGATTTAAGTGATTCATTAATGTCAGTTAATGATGCCGCCGGTCTTCCTGTTTTGGAAGTGTTTGCTGATAGTCATATAGTAGCTGGAAGATATGGGCAGAATGATTTTTATCTTGATACAAATGGTAATTTAGGGTTGGGTACTGCAACCCCGTCTTATAAATTACATGTTATTACTACAGAAAAGGGAGCTGTTTTAATAGATAATAACAGAGCAGCCTTTCCTGCTAATTTAAGTGAAGCTTCTGAAATATTTTCTTTAAGTCTGAAAAATAGAAACTCAGGAAGTTATCTTAATTTTAGTGGAGAAAGTACTTATACAACTATTCAAGCTTTATTAAATAGCACAACTGCTACACATATTTCTTTAAACCCATTTGGTGGCTATGTTGGTATAGGTACTACAAGTCCTGCTAGAAAGTTTGATGTTAGATCAGGAGACATTAATATAGATGCAGGGAGACGATACTATTGGTCTTCAGGGGATGCAGCTATTTTATCTAGCGGTTATAATATGATGTTTGAAACCTATACAGGTTCAGCATTAACAGAAAAAGTTAGGATCCAAGGAGATGGTAATGTTGGTATAGGTACTACAAGTCCAGCTTACCTTTTAGATGTTGCTGGAGATGCCGCCGCTAATTTTGTTGGTAAAGTAACTACAGGAACAAATGGAGCAGCTAATGATCCTTTTAGGTTAGAATACGACACTACAAGTTGGCTGATAGGAGCGGCTCCAAGTGCTTCTAGTGGAAATATAACTTGGGGTTTATTTTGGGCTGGTAATTCTGGGGCAGCTTATGGAACTAATGGAGCTGGGGGACCCGGAGATATATGGAGCAACAGTGGCAATCCAAATGAATTTGTGTTTGTGGGTGCAAATAGCACCAAATGGACTCTTTATGGTAATACTGGTGACACTTGGCAAGCTGGAGATGCATTAGTCGCTGGTTCAGTTGGTATAGGTACTACAACTCCTTATACACATTTACATGTTTCTGCCTCTAGTGCTCCCAGTAATATTTTTGCTAAATTTCAAAATACCTCTGGAAACATTTGGACGCAATGGACAGGAACGGGAAGCAGTTGGCAAATTGGAACGACAGCAAATGGTTTAGAATTTTATAATGATGATAATTCTGCTTATAGAGTAGCGATCAAAAATGATGGAAATGTTGGTATAGGAACTAGAACTCCTAATAGGACATTATCTATCTACCAAGCATCAAATCCAGTTTTACAATTAATTAATAGCACGACTGGATCAACAAGTTCGGACGGATTTTTAATAGCTCAAAACGGTTCAGATTCATATTTAGAAAATGCCGAAGCTGGAGCGATGGTTTTTAGAACCTCTGGTATCGATAGAATGCTTATTTCATCTAGTGGTTATACTTCTATAGGTTCAAATTCTCCCGGCACAACTAGATTGAGAGTTGTCAACGGATCATCTGGACAAGAAATTTTCAAAGCAGATGATGGCAGTACTGCTGTTATAAGAGCTAAAGTTGATGGTACTGTTACTTTTGAAAAAGGAAGTGTTGGTATAGGTACTGCAAGTCCATCTGAGAATTTGCATATTTCATCTGCTATATCTGATGTTTTAGTTGAGTCAACTACTGCTGGCAATGCAAGTAGATATATGTTGAAGACGACATCAAGAGAATGGAGATTGGGGACTCACTCTGGAATGAGCGATAATTTTTGGATATACGATGTAAATGCTGCTACATATCCATTTGTAATTAATACTAATGGTAACGTAGGTATAGGAACAACTAATCCTGTATATAGTTTACATATAAATCAAGGCACTCCGTCACTGACTTTAGAAACATCGGCCAACGCAAACAATCCAGTAATTACTTTAAAATCAAACCAGTCAATTGCTGTTGAGGGAGCACAAGTGTGGTACAATAATAGTGTTGGTTCTCTTCACATCCAAACAACTTATTCAAATCTTGCGTCTGATATTGTTTTTCATACTGCAACTGGAGCTGATCAAAGTACAGGAAATGTAAGAATGGTTATTGCCGGTGACGGTAATGTTGGTATAGGCACTTCAAGTCCTACTCAAAAATTACATGTTGTTGGTGGTAATGTAAGACTCGACAGTACTAACTCTTATTATGTGGGTAACGGATCTAGTTATTTTACACAGTATAGTACTACTGGTGGCAAATTAGGTAGGATAGTTGAGATCTCTATGGATAATGGAGTCGCTGCGTGGGATGGCTCTGCCTATCATGGCATAGCGAGTACAGGTAATACAGGTAGTGTTACAGACTCTATTTCTATTAATAGTTACAACGACATAACTTTAAGATTAGATACGAATAGCAATAATTCAGCCAGTTATTTGCGTATTATGAATAATACAACTGGTAACTCTGCTATTGCTTATATAGGTTTTGATGGAACTTATTCTACTGCGCAATTGCCATCTTTTGTTGGGGTTAATTCTGGTCCTACATATAGTTATAATTTATATGTAGGAGGCTCATTTGCAGCTACAACCAAGTCATTCGTAATTGATCACCCAACCAAGCCAAATAAAAAATTAAGATATGGATCATTAGAAGGTCCTGAAAATGGTGTTTATGTTCGTGGTCGTGGGGATTCAGATGTTATTGAGTTGCCAGATTATTGGACAGTATTAGTTCATGAGGATTCAATAACAGTTCAAATAACTGCAAAAGGCAAGGACTCAAATAACAAAATCAGGCAGTATAGTGTTAATGATATTATAGATAATAAAGTTTATATTTATACAGATAGCGGCGATAATATTTATGACTATTTTTATATAGTTCATGCTGAAAGAAAGGATGTTGAAAAATTAGTTACAGAAATAGATAAAATAGAAGAATAATTTATGGGAATAAAATTAGGTCCTAAATTAGGGGGAATGGGTAGATCGAATGCTAGCAATGTATATGCTATGTTTGACGCTACTGATCAAAACTGTCATTCTGGAGATTACGAGGATAATTGGTTAGATTTAAGCGGTAATAATAGACATTGTTATAGGTTATCTACTCCAAGCACTACGGCTGCATCTGGAACTTCAGGTAATCCTGATGAAGATATTCCAAGATTTACCAGAGATGGTTTGGAGTTTTATGGATTAAATACAAATTCGAAATTTCAATTTGGTAGTACTAGTGGGACAGGAACTAGGCATTCTATTTCTAATACAACTAGTGAAATAACTGTTTTAGCTATAATGAAAACCACTTCCACTGATTCTACTGTTACTTACGCTGGGAATGCAGCTTTGAACATTTTAGGAGACACTACTAGCAGTGTGAATTTTGGTTTTGGCGTAACAGGCGGTAAAGTAAAAGTATGTTTCTACAGTGGTTCAGGTTGGGTTTGCCATGAGTCTAATGCTACGGTAAACGATGGTAACTGGCATCAGATTGGATTTGTTATGGGTACAGGAAATCCTTGCGTTGTAAAAATTTACGTAGACGGGCAATTAGATAAAACTATTTCTAGTTCAGGTAATAGTAGTGGAATAGGCTTTAATTCTGTAGGGTTAGGCTATGCAGGAGATATGTTCATTGGAACTTTAAGAAACTTAATAATATTAAATACAGAATTAAGTGATGCTGAAATTAGGAATTGCTGGCTAAATCAGAAAAATTTCTCTGGAGGCAGAGGAGCTTATACTGGTCCTGAAGGTAATTTAAGAAATAAAGGGGGAAGATTTTTTTCGGAATTTAAATATCGCCAAATTATAAATTACGCTTACGTTGGGGGAGGTTATAAAAATTCTAATCCTTGGAGAAATGTTCACAAAACAGTTTCTTCTACGGACCAAACTACAAATTTAGGAACTTTGCTTCAATATGCCGCTAATTATGTTTCTGGAGCGTGTAGTTTGAATATATTCTATATTTGGGGTGCTAGCAATACTCATCCGGGTACCACCGCTCAAACTGTAGCAATGAATATGTTCACTGAGTCTTCTTATTCATTAACTAGCGCAATGAATCTGATTCAAGCAAGAAATGATTCTGGAACCATGTTTCATGAACATAATTACGCTTGGATTACTGGAGGTGGATATAATAGTATAGATAAATTTAACTTCTGGACTGAAACTATGGCTTCTTCAACTTTTACAGGTGGAATTGCTGGTGATGATCAAGGTGGTGTTTCGACTCATTCTGATCAATATACGGGATATTTTGGTGATAGTAATGAAAATTCAAAATTAACATTTCTTACAGATACTATAACTACAGCAACTAGTAATACTTTTATTTGGAGAGGTCAACAAAAAGGAATATCTAGCAAATTAAGAAAGGGGTATTGTGGAAATGAAGGTTCTTATAACGGAGGAAATAATTTGAGAAGATGGCATTATCCTACTGATTCAGCTATGGGAACAGTAGGTAAACCTCAAACTAATTGTGGAGAAGAAAATTATACCATGGGACAGGATCATCAATATATGCTAGGAAATTATGACGGAGTTCAAAATAATGAGAACTGGAAGTGGTACTATGCTACAGATAGTGGCACTGCAAATGTAAATGGATTATCACCCACAGCTCAAGCTGGGCAATCGTCTGGGCATTGCGGGTGGAGAGAATAAATTAAAAATTTTATGGCAACAACAGTAGGACCTAAATTAAGTGGAATGGGAAGAAGTAACAGTAGTAACGTCTACGTATTATTAGATGCTACCGATCAAAATAGTCATTCTGGGGATTACGAAGATGGTTGGTTGGATTTAAGTGGTAATGATAGACATTGTTATAGATTATCGACTCCTACAACAAACGCAGCTTCAGGAACTTCTGGTAATCCTGACGAAGATACTCCAAGGTTTACTAGAGATGGCTTAGAATTTTATGGACTGAATGCGAATTCTAAATTTCAATTTGGTAGTACAAGTGGGACAGGAACTAGATATGATTTATCTAATTCTACTAACGGAATAACTGTTTTAGCTGTAATAAAAACTACATCTACAAATTCTACTACTGCTAGTGCAGCCGATCCAGCTTTACCTATTTTATCAGACACTACATCAGGTGTTATCTCTGGTTTTGGAATTCATGGAGGAAAAGTTAGACTTTGCGCTTATAGTGGATCTGCTTGGGCTGCTTATGATTCAAATAGTAGTGTTAACGATGGGGAATGGCATCAGATTGGATTTACTATGGGTACAGGAGACCCTTGTGATGTCAAGTTTTATATCGATGGGGAATTAGATAGAACGGTAACAGCTTTAGATCATTCTGGTTTAATAAGATTTAATGCTATCGGAGTGGGTTATAATTCATCCGATCTTTTTGTAGGAAGTTTGCGTAATTTAATAATATTAAATACTCAGTTGAATGATTCTGAAATAAGGAGTTCTTGGTTAAATCAAAAAAATCTTACTGGAGGAAGAGGTCCTTATACAGGACCAGAAGGAAATATAAGAAATACTGGAGGTAGATTTTTTGCTGAGTTAAAATATCGCCAAATAATTAACTATAATTATGTAGGGTGTGGGTATAAAAGTGCTAGCCCTTGGAAAAATGTACATAAAACAATTGTTTCCACTGATCAGACGACCAATTTAGGAACTTTAATGCAATATGGCGGATCATATGTTTCTGGGGCTTGTAGTTTAAATATATTTTATATTTGGGGAGCTAGTGATAGCTTTGCTGGAAATACAACTCAAACTGTAGCTACAAACATGTTTACAGAAAGTTCTTATACTTTGACGAGTGTAATGAATATGTTGAATTCAAGAGATGATTCAGCTACAGTTTTTAAAGAACACGACTATGCTTGGATAAATGGAGGGGGTAACGCTAATATAGATAAATTTAACTTCTGGACAGAATCGATGGCGACTTCTAGTTTAACGGGAGGTAATAGTGGAAACAGTGCTAGTTTTTCAGATCAATATTATGGTTATTGGGGTAGTGGAGCACAGCAAAGAGTTACTTTCGCGACAGACACTTTAACAAGTTGGACTAGCTATTTTGTTCATCCTCAACAAAAAGGTATTTCGAGTAAATTAAGAAAAGGCTATTGCGGTAATGAGGGTTCTTATGCTGGTGGATACAATTTAAGAAGGTGGCATTTTCCTACAGACACTAATATCGGAAATGTAGCTAAGCCTCAAACTAATTGTGGCGAAGAAAACTATACAATGGGTCAAGATCATCAGTATATGTTAGGAAATTATGACGGTGCTCAAAATAATGAGAACTGGAAATGGTATTATGCTACTGATACTGGGACGGCTAATGTAAACGGTCTTTCTCCTACTGCTCAAGCAGGTCAATCATCTGGACATTGTGCGTGGAGAGAATAGTAGATTTTTATTATTTATAGTATATAATATATTATATGACTGATGAAGAACTTATACAGTTTTCTTTGACAAAAAGTAATGCTACACCTAGATTTAAATTAAAGTATTTTGTTGGCGGCGCACAATTAACACCTTATGCTACTTTGAAGCAATGGTTGATGGAGTTAAGGGCTAGAGAAGAATCTGTAAATTCTATAGAACTTAAACATAGAAAAGCTTTATTGGAAGTAAAGCTAGAAGAAGAGAAATTAGAATACGCAGCCTCAGAAACTCAAAAAGAATTAATCCAATTAGAAATTGACGATAAAAAGAATGATGTTGTTAGATACAAACGTCAATTAAGAGATTACATTTTAGAAAGAAATGATGTAATAGTTTTAATTAAAGAATTTTGCGATAGCGAATATGGAAAACTACCAGATGGAACTCCTTTAATGGAAGTTTTTGGTAATAAAGAATTAGAAGAAAAATTAGAGCATGAATATTGGACTGTGAGAATGGCAAAACAAGCCGCCCTTGATGTAATGTTTTATGGCAGGGTTAATGAGGGTAATATGGATGCAATATTAATGATGGACCCAAATCAACAAAGACAAGTGCTTCAATTAGCAACCCAACACGCTTTAGAAGTAGATAGAAATGTGAATTTATTTAAGCATCAAGCTGCAAAAAGATTAGATATGCTTGAAGGTCCAGAACCAGAAGAGACTTCCCCTCATCATCATGCTTATGGAATTTTAGGAGATAATAATGAGTAATACATATGAAATTTTAGTAAATCCAGATGGTGGCTGGATTACTCCGTTTGGCGTTCCAACAGAAATGATGAGTCCCACAGGAATCGTTACAGTTAATGAAGGTGAATCAATCACTTTTGAAATGGAACCTTGTACAGATGGTGTTATTGGTGATGTCATCGTGGACGGAGTTTCTGTTGGGTCGCCATCTACTTACACATTTGAAAATATAAATTCAAATCATATCATAAGAGCTACATTTGTTTATTAATTTATGTCAGATGTATATTTTATTTATAGGGAGTCCATCCCTTCAGATGGCTATGTAGAAGAGATAGGTAGATACTTAGGCTATATTTCAGCAAAGATAAGAAGCGAATATATAGATAATCGAATAAAAATTGATTCTTTGGAACCATGTTTTATTTCTAAAGAACTAGCTTACAGTTGGATGTTTGCAGATTGCTACGATGGGAAAATATCTATTAAGCAGCGATCTAATGTCTTAGAGCAACTTCAAAGTAAATTGTCAGAAAGACAATTAGAAGAGCTAGAAGAAAAAGTTAAAATAAAATACGAATTAACTGAACAAGATAAAAATCTTGGTGCGGAAATTCATAAAATAATTTTAAAGAAAATAATTTCTGATAGATTTTCGGCTAAATTTTTAAGTTTGAAGTCTGGTTATTCTCTGTTAGAATTAGAGTCTTGGGAGATTCAAAAAGAAGAGGCTTTCAGTTCTGATCCAAATAAACCGTTCTTAGAGAGTTTGGCTTTAGCGAGTAATACGCCTTTAGATCAATTAATTTTAAAGGTTAAAAATAAAGCAACAAAATATAAAATGAATTTGAGCGAGCTTCTTGCGGAAGAGCATAAGTTAAAGCTTGAAGTTGACCAGTGTAAAGATATCGCTGATTGTCACAGGCTTAGGCATTTAAAGTTTGGAGTGAGCATGTCTGTAGCTCAAATGAAAGCTGAAGGAATAGATATTTCTCCGGCTACTTTAAAAATGATTTTTTAATGTGTTTAACTTTATTATTACAGGAACCTGCTCTAAAGGTTGTTCATTTTGTTTCACTGAAGAAGTTGCTAGATTAAAGCACTCTTTGGGTGAGATGTCAATTGAGACTGTTAATAAATTGTTAGATTATTATAATTTCGATCCTAGAAAAGGTATATCTTCTGATGTCAGAATTTTAGGCGGTGAGCCTACCCAGCATTCAAATTTCCAAGGTATAATTAATACTATTTTAGAAAGAAAACTAAAAATAAATTTAGTTTCAAACTTTCTTTTTGGGGATAAAACTAAAGATTTTATTGTCAGTAAAATTAGGGGTTTCAGATGGATGCTTCCAAATTCTGCAGAGTTAAATGAAAAAAATAGATTTCCTGTATGGAAAAAAAACTATTTAGCTATATATGATGCGTATCAATCTACTTGGGGTTTTGAAGAAAGTCCGAGATTATATTTATCTATAACAATATCAAGAGATTTTAAAGAAAGAAAACATTTCGAGTATTTAAAATGGCTTTATAGTGAGCTTCGAGGAAAGGTTAAAGGTGTAAGGGTAGGCTTAGATTTAACAGGAACTTATTTAGTTAATAATAAAGAATTAGGTAAAGAACTAGATAAGATGATTAATTTCTGTCACGTTAACGGTATAGCTATTATTTCTGATTGCCAAGTTCCTCCGTGTTTATGGGAGGGTGATACTGAAAAAGAGGTTTTATTTAGATCAAAAAATTTTGCAACATTTGCTCAAAAGGATAAACAGACTTGCGGGTATTCTCCTATTGATATCTTTCCTGATACAACTTCGACACAATGTTATCCTTTAAAAAATATTGTTAATGTTAATAATACTTTAAATTTAGAAGGTGAGAATAAGCTTGACAGTCTTTTAGGTGAATATAGAAAAGCTCATATAAATAATTTAAAAAGATACAAAATACCGTCCGGGTGTAAGGAATGTGTATTTTATTTAAAAAGCTGCGCGGGTATTTGTTCTGGGTGTTTACAAGGAGGTTAAATGATTAAAAAAGTATTTTCTATTCCGTTGAATCCATTCGTTAATCAAAAGTTTTTTGAAAACGATTTCTATCCTTTTTTAGAAAAAAATAAAGATTATATTTATGATATTTATTTTACAAGTAGGATAGCTCCGTTTAACCAAGACGCAATGGGGGCATACATAAGAGAAAGTGATTCTAAAGTTTTGATAGAAAATGCTTTGTGTATTCAACAGGATTTAGGAATTCAAGTCAGCGCGACATTCAATAATATTAATATATCTCCAAAATTTGATAATTATAAATTATTTATAAAAAGTTTTTCTAGTCTTTATGACATGGGAGTGAGAAGCGCGACAATTCCTCATGCTCATTGGGTTGCTTTAGGATTAAAAAAGAATTTTCCAAAATTAAAAATTAAGAATACTATTTTAAGAAAAGTTCAAACAGCTCAAGATTACGTGCTAGCCGCCAAACAAGGTTTTGATTATGTCAATATTGATAGGGTTCTGATGAGGGATTTAGAAGAACTAAAACAAATAAAGAGAGCTCAATCTTATGTAGAAAAAGAATTTGGGAGAACTGTAGAAACTGCATTATTAACTAATGAAGGATGTTTCGGCAGATGTCCTATGATGGATGAGCATTACTCTTATAATAATTTAAAAACAAAAGATGATCTTCCTTATTTTAAACATGAAATATCGAAAGTGACATGTGAATATAAATGGGAAAAAGAAATAAATGCTTTCTTTTTTAAAGCGGCTACGATGCCTCCATTTAAAGATGAATATGATGAATTTCTTTCTTTGGTTGATGTGTTAAAAATGCACGGTAGAGATAATTTAAATAGATTGCAAGAAACGATGCAGATTATCGACAATTATGCTTCTGGTAACAATTTATTGCAGGGAGATAATTCAATGTTCTTAGATGGTGTCGATCATGTAGAATTAAAATCATGGAGAAAAAAAATAAAAACTTGTAGGTTTCAATGTTGGGATTGTAATTATTGTGATGCGTTAGCGAATAGTAAAAAATGATAACTAAAGAACATATAGAAAAATCATTATGGTTTGGAGAAAGGGAAGTGTCTAAATTGACGCAATCTATAGTTGATATAAAAGGTTTAACAAGTTTAAAAGTTAAATCTTTTTTAAATAATATATGTGATTTTGACGGCGCTTCTTATTTAGAGTTCGGAGCTTATCAGGGAGCTACATTTTGTTCAGCAATTTATGGAAATGATATAAAGTCTACTGCAGTAGATAATTGGAAAGATTTTGAATTAGCGCCAGCAAATATATCTTTATGGCAATCTGTAAGAAATGTTTCTAATCCTAAAGATATTTTTTTGTCAAACATTAAAAAATGTAAAGATCATGGTGTGGTGGGGGTGCTAGATGAAAATTATTTAACATTTCCATCAAGTATGTTGAAATATAAAGCTAATATTGTTTTTTATGATGGTGAACATACTTTTTCAGATCAATATCAAATGCTAGGTAGAATGTTGGATTTTTGTGAAGACGAATTTATATTAGTTATTGACGATTGGAATTGGGAAAAAAGAGGAGTTATACAAGGAATAAAAGATTTTAAATTTAAATGTAGTTATTTAAAGGAAGTTTTTACTAGAGGAGAAGACCCTGAAGATTTTTGGAATGGTTTAGGAATATTTATATTAAAAAAATGAAAAGAGGATTTACATTAATAGAGCTATTAGTTGTTATAGCGATTATATCAATACTGACTGGATTATTATTACCGGCTTTAAGTAAAGCCAAATCAAAAGTAAAAACAATTAATTGTTTGTCCAACTTTAGGCAGCTTGGAATAGGTTGGCAGTTATATTCAGATTCAAATGAGGATAAGATGTTGCCGGGGCGATTTGCTAATCTTGGTGGGGGAATTACTAATCCAGATAATTTGTATGATGTTGGTAATGGTAAAAAATATAGGCCAAGATGGATTGCTTTTATGGGCATGTATGTAGGAGTTTACGGTTTCAACAATCCGATTTTGGAAAATGACAGACAAGATTATGATAGTAGAGTTTATACTTGCCCATCAACTCCTAATAGGTCTGACGAAAGAAATAGTTCTTATGGATATAATTATCAGTTTTTGGGAAATGCAAGAATGAGGGATGGAAAATACTACAGATTTCCTGTCAAACAATCTTGGGTTACAGCAGCGTCTTCTACTGTTATTGCTGGAGATTGTTTAGGAACTGCATCGAATTATCCAGAAGAGGAAAGAACTTCTTACGAAAACGATGGAAAAAGTTTGACGAGTTTAAGTAATCATGGATGGACTTTAGATCCACCAAACTTACATGTTAATTCAGACCGTGGAACTGGAGATTCAGCCAGTCCTAGAACGGCAGTAGATCCAAGACACGCATTGAGATCCAATGTCGTTTTTGTCGATGGTCATGCAGAAACTCTTACGCCAGAAAATTTAGGATACGTAAGAGATAAATATGGAATGTTTTTAGATAATGGAAGCAATGTTAACTTCAGTGGAAAAGGAATAAATTTACCAGCACCAAATAAGCCTTAATTATGGAAACAATATTAAAAAATCAAGAGTATATTATCTTTTTAATTGGGGTAATGGTTACTTCAGGCATAATCAAAGAGAACAATTATTTTGGAGCTTTATTTTCAGCAATATTAGATAGAATTAAATCTAAAAAGCTTATTGTATATTTAGTTTCATTTATATCTGGGGTTTTACCAGTCTCAGGAAGAGTTTCAGTTTCAGCAGGAATTTTGGATACTATAGCTCCAGAAGATAAGAATTCTAGAGCTAAATTTGGAATCATTGATTATTTAGCGACTCATCATTATTATCTTTGGAGTCCATTAGAAAAAACTATAATCATACCAATGGCGGCTTTATCTATGAGCTACTTGGATGTCATGTCTTATCTTTGGCCGCTGCTAGCGGTCACTTTAATTTATACAATAGCTTATATAAAAGTATTAATCAAGGAAGAAGATGTAGAAATTAGATATAAAAATAACTTTGATAATAAAGGTTTATTTTTTGTTTTAACTCCCCTTTTAGCTGGGATTGGATTTCTTATAGCTGGGTATTCTGGACCAATAATATTTAGCATTTTAGCTTTTTACTATATGGTATTTTCCAAGTCTTTTAAGTTTTGGAAATATATTAATTGGAAGTTGGTTGGATTATTATTTTTTGTTATTTTAGCTTCAAATTATATATCTTCATATACTAGTGAATTTCAAGAGTATATTAAAAATAAAAGCGATTTATTAGTAGGATGTATTTTAGGGTTTTTATTTGCTTTTCTTTTAGGATCTTCAGGTAAGTTTATTGGTATAGCTGTAATATTAACTCAAATATTTGGAATAGAGTATTTTACTTTATTTTTTGCAATTGAATATGCTGGTTATTTAATTTCTCCTTCTCATAAATGCACTTGTATAGGAAAAATGTATTTTAATACTCCTGTTATAGATTATGCGAAAGCATTATTATTGTGGGTCATTTTAATCATTTTAACAGGAATAAGTGTAATATAAATAAATGGCAAAAGATATTCTTATAACACCAGCTGCTGGTACAATTGATTTTTACGATACATCTAATAGCTATAATACAGCTACGATAGGTTTTGGTGAAAGTCAAACCACTGGAGCTTTATCTGTTTACCATGATGGTTCAGGGATAAATGTTTTAAATAGATTAAATACTGGTGTTGTATTTGAAGTTTATGGCACTAATGGAACTTTATTTTCTTTAGATGATGATCTGAGCGATTCTTTATTTGCGGTCGCTAACTCTGCTGGTTTGCCTGTATTTGAAGTTTTTGCTGATAATTCAATAGTTGGAGGAAGTTATGGGAGTAATAATTTTTATTTAGATAGCAATGGGAACTTAGGACTAGGTACTTCAAGTCCGACTAGAAAATTACATATAAAAGGCGATAACAAAGTTTTTTTGTTGTCTTCTAATGATTATGAAGTGGCGACTATAGGTCCTAGAGGTTCTAGTGGTAGTAATTTAGATGCAGGGGTCTTAGGGCTAAAAGCTAATGGTAGCTTTACGGTAGTATTAGATGCGGCGGGAAGCACTTATTTTAATGGTGGATCTGTTGGTATAGGTACATCTAGCCCATCTTATAAGTTAGATATACATGGTTCTTTTGGATCAAGTGCCGGAGCTGGTTTGAGATTAAAAAGTTCTGCTACAGATGATAACGGTATCATACACGAACAAGCAGACGGAACTTCGTGGTTTACTGGTCAAGAAACTGGTAATCCAAATGATTATGAGTTTTGGTATTCTAATGGTTCTAATTACAGCCTCATAATGCATTTAGACACTAGTGGTAATGTTGGTATAGGAACTACAAGTCCATCTACAAGATTAGAAGTTAATGGAATATTAACAATAGATACAGACTGGCAACCTTCACAAGCAGTAGATGGTTTATCTTTAGGGGATTATAGTACTGGTGGGTATAAATGGATTCAATCCCTAGATTCTCATCCTTTATCTATTAATCCATTAGGAAATAATGTAGGTATAGGAGATACAGCCCCAGACGCTAAACTACACGTTCAAACTTCTGGAGGTTCAACAACCTCACAAAATGTTGTTGCAATTTTTCAAGCTGATACTTCAAGTGCTATTTTAGCGGGTGGTGGGACTGCCATTAAATTCAGAGGAGCAAGCAGCGGCGGAAATGTTCAGAATTATGATCAAGCTATGATTTCTAGCTATGGTTATTCTAGTAATAATGCACATGGATTGGCATTTTACACGAAGCCTAATGCTAGCATTGGTTTAACTATGGGGTTATTTATTGCTTCTAGTCAAAATGTCGGTATAGGTACAACTAATCCATCTCAAAAATTACATGTTAATGGTAATGTTACAGCTACGGCATATTATGGTGATGGTTCTAATTTAACTGGTATTAGTACAAGTTCGAGTTCTAATACTCAGTCTC
>Ga0208917_1000829_pt1 | contig 15596 bp, 19 predicted proteins | sample DEB08_DNA_10_FD_185500 | JGI IMG/M metagenome (GOLD analysis project Ga0208917, IMG submission 185500) | Aqueous microbial communities from the Delaware River and Bay under freshwater to marine salinity gradient to study organic matter... | ecosystem: Environmental > Aquatic > Marine > Coastal ...
GGAAGTTCACCCCAGATCAGTACGCTGGTAAGTGGGGGGTTGGTGTGAAAGACGCGATAAAGATGAAGCAATCAGCCATGCTTGATGCCGCTGGAAAGCCATTCGTATCTGTGTCTGAGAACTACGTGGAGATACCAACAACCGCATTGGCTAAGAAGAACCTAGTACCAGGAACCTACTAAGATGAACCTGAGTAAGAACCTATCACTTAAGGAGGCGACAAAGAGCGTCACAGCGATACGCAAGGGGATAGACAATCATCCTGATCACGATGCCCTGATGAATTTAATAGACATAGCCAATGACGTTTTTCAACCGCTTCGTGACCACTTCAATGTTCCTATCGGGATATCTTCTGGGTACAGGTCTAAGGAACTCAACCGAGCGATTGGCGGATCGCTTAAGTCTCAGCACACTAAGGGTGAGGCTCTGGATATTGACGCAGATATATACGGTCAGATCACGAATAAGCAAGTGTTCGAGTACATTAAGGACAATCTGGAGTTTGATCAGCTGATATGGGAGTTTGGTGACGACTACGAGCCAGCGTGGGTTCACGTATCGTATAAGAAGCATGGGGAGAACCGCCGTGATATCCTGTTCGCTAGCAAGAAGAGAGGGGCAACCGTGTACGAGTCATATACCTAACTCAGCGTACAGGTCATCAACAACCTGTCTGGCCTTCTGCGTAACCGCATAGCGAACCCTGTAGTTGTACTTGGTCTCCTCACGGAATAGGTAGTCCTCATACTTAGACGGTGTGAGCTTATCGATGTACTTGTAGATGTACTTCTTTCTCGCTAGGTACATGATGATGTTGTTGCCTATAGATCTCTCCGACATGTTCGTCTCCTTAGCGGCGTGACGTATGGTGAAGAACTTGAGATCGTATGCCCAGACAATGAACTCTAGCTCCGTCTCCCTGATGCCGTGCTTCTGAGCCACCTTCTTTCGTATCGACTTATAGTGCTTGAGTTTGTTCCTCTCCTGATATTCTCTATCTTTATAGACAAACTCACGGAACATCTTTTCGGTCCGATCTTTATTAAAAGCCATAGAAGCAAATTTATGAACGACAACGAGAAAACCTTCTTGCATAAGGTAGATAATCTTATGAAGACAATAACAGAACTCGCTGAGGAGTACGATGTAGCTGATAGACTGGCTATGGTATGCACCGTAGCTGTAGTAACAGAATCAGAGGGGGATGAGGAGTCCATGTACAACACGTCAACGAACATGCTCATCACCGATGAGGTAGAGCTGTTGTCAATGTTGGAGCATGTGGTGACGATATACTCCAAAAGAGACGGATACGACTTCGATGACCTGTTCGATAAGATAAGCCTGAACTGATGGATGGCTTGATAAGGAAGATCATCATAGGCCAGAACCCAAAGAACGGGATGGCTTATTTCCTGGGTATGGAGGCTGGCACCTCCAAGGTGAGCGCCATAGTCCTTGATGAGGGTTATCTGCATCGTTTTAAGAAAACGAGATACCTGATATATTTGCAGGAAGAATCTGGCGCTAATGTCCTATGGAAATCAATAGACGACATGCCAGTGATGGTAGAATTTGACTGTAATTTTTAATATCATGGAAAAGAAAAGCAAAGGTCTCGGCGACACAGTCGCTAAGTTTACAAACGCAACGGGCATCGATCAGCTTGTCAAGAAGACCATGGGCGAAGACTGTGGCTGCAAGAGAAGACAGGAGAAGTTGAACAAGATGTTTCCGTACAAGAAGTGAGGCCCAACAGTTACTTCGTCGTTAAGATCGAGAAGCGACTCAACGACACAACTACACTGGAGAGCGGTGTAGAGATATACGTAGACACCCGCTTTGACGAGTTCGGTCACAGGGTTAATGAAGCGCCTGTGGTCGCGTGTCCGTTCAACTACGAGACAGGTGTGAAACCAGGAGACACGCTGTACTTCCACCACCTTGTTGTTATCAACGAAGGTCAGCCGCTCACTGGTCACAAGGATCACTACCTTGTTAGGTATGCTGAAGACGCTACCATCAACAACCAAGCCATAGCCTACAAGGACCAAGAGACTGGTGAGATACACCCGCTGGGTGGGTGGTCTATCCTTGAGTCTGTAGAGGAGCCAGAGGAGATGCTTAGTGAGATCATAGAGATCGTTGAGCTGGAGGAGAGGCTCCCTACCAAGGGCAAGGTGGCGTTTATGTCACCAGCAGTTGAGGAGCTTGGTCTTAAAGTTGGTGATATAGTAGGGTTTCCAAAGAACATGGACTACAGGTTCAAGATCGATGGGGTTGAATACTACAGAACACGTGTAGAAGACTTGATGTATGTCGAAGTCTAAGTTCTCTGCTCAGGGCGCGATAGACCGTCTCATGTCCAGCATGGAGGTGGCTATAGACAACATGATCGATGAGGTGAGAAAGCCAGTCGATCCTGAGGTCAATGGCAGTGCCCGCAAAGCTGAGTTGCAATCAATAAAACAGACAGCTGTAGACTGTCAGGAGCTCATCAAAAAATACCATGAGCTTTCAGAAATGAAAAAACAATTGAATCAAGATGGCTCGTTCAAGGAAGAAAAAGAATACTCAGGCGGCTGGGCAGAAAAGTTCAGTAAGTAAGAAGCCAACGATATGCTTGGCGATGATCGTCAAGGATGAGGAGAAGGACATCGTTAGGTGTCTGACAAGCGTCAAGGACCACATAGACTACTGGGTGATCTTTGACACTGGATCATCTGATAGTACCATTGAGGTTATACAGAACTTCATGGACGATGCTGGTGTGAAGGGCGAGCTGCACCAGAGTGACTGGAAAGACTTCTCCACCAACAGGAATGAGGTACTGGAGGTTGCGGATAGCAAGGCTGACTTCACGCTGCTCATGGATGCTGATGACCACATCAAGGTCGACGGCAACCTGCACAACATGATTGGATACGGCCACCACCTGTACTCGTGTAAGTTCGTGATAAACAACTACATGACGTACGACAGGCCAATGTTGTTCAGGAACGGCATGGGCTTTAGGTATGAGGGTGTGCTTCATGAGTACCTCAAGAAGCCAGAGAACGTAGAGGTTAATCATGCTAAACTCATTGCTGTTGTTATGAACGCTAACTCCAGCCCACTCAAGAGAGCCGCAACAGAGAAGGAGAAGTACGCCAACGACGCTAAGGTTCTTCTGGCTGAGCATCAACGAAACCCAGATAACCCAAGGACCGTGTTCTACCTAGCGCAGAGCTACAGAGACGCTGGTATGTACAAGGAGTCTGAGGAGTACTACAGGAAGAGGGCTGAGATGAACGGATGGGTTGAGGAGGTGTACTACTCCAAGCTTATGGTCCCACACGTGAAGTCGCTTGCTGGTGAGTCAAGCATGGATGAAATCATGGATCTGTACCTTGATGCTTGGGAGTACAGGCCATGGAGGATGGAGGCGATACACAATGTTGTGAAGTACCACAGGCTAGCCAAAAGGTTCAGGACGGCGTACTCACTCTCAGCAGCTGCTATGGCGTACTACTCAAAATTCGGCGGCAAGGATAGTCTGTTTGTGGCTCAAGATCTTGAGAACTACGTCATGATCGACGAGTACTGCGTGTCAGCGTTCTACTGCGGTGAGGTGGATGTGGCGTACGTGAACATCAAGATGCTCATGGAGTCAAAGAACTGGGCCAATATCCCTACTCACGACAAGGAGCGGATAACGAACAACATGAAGTACTTCGAAGAGGCTTACAACAAAAAGCTTGCGGAAGCAAAAGCTAATTCATAACTTAGCGCAGCTCTTTGTTTATGATCATCGAGTTCTGCACCTCTACGTAACAACAAGGTGCATCAGTTGGGGGCGTAGCTCAGCTGGTTAGAGCAGGACTCTTATACAGTCAAGGTCACAGGTTCAAGTCCTGTCGTCCCTACAAAGGTTTGGTCGTTTAAAGCTATTTAGGTTAAGCAATCGGTAGTGTCCTTTAAAAACGACATCCTAGTCAGGTAGCTCAATTGGTTAGAGCGCTGGCCTCCAAAACCAGTGGTTGCAGGTTCGAATCCTGCCCTGACTGCAAACGTATCAATAATGATGCATATCTCATGCGTTATGATCCTTTAATGACGCTAATGAATGAAATGTCATTCATGCTCTCGTAGCTCAGTTGGATAGAGCATCTGCCTTCTAAGCAGACGGTCCCAGGTTCGAATCCTGGCGGGAGTACAAATTCAGTTCACATGAGTGTAAAAGACAAACAGGTGGGTGGCAACCACTACAAGAAGATGAATGTAGAGGTCTACGAGTTCTGCATAGCAAACAACATCCCGTTCGTAGAAGGGAACATTATCAAGTACGTGTGCAGGTACAAGGACAAGGGTGGTTTGGACGATCTCAATAAAGCTAAGCACTACCTTGAGATGCTGATCGAAAGCATGGAGGTAATCAAGCCTGAAACTGATTACGAATTTTTTGTAACGAACACTTCGAAATGATGCAGTACTCACCCACAAGACTCCGACCATCGACTACAGGAACGTCAAGCATGATGCCACCTGATAATAACAACTCCCCTTGCGACAATCCAAACCCACCAGCTTGGTGTGATGAGGTGCCGATCCCGTTTGAGCACTTTGACATTATGCTTCTTGCGTCTTTTTCTTTCGGGCTCCTGCTACTGTATTGGTTGTTCAAAGCATACCACAACGGGTATAAACACGAGAAAAACAATTGAAATCAACCCCATCAGGTATACTTGAGATCACAATCTGTGATGTCAAAGATTATCCAACAAACAGAAATATTGGTAAAAATTTGTCAAGATCTTACAAGTAAAATATTGATTCATGTCATGTATTCTGCGCAAGATACTTGACAAACACCACAGACAAATGAAAGTAACAATTGAATTCAACCTCCCTGACCAGCAAGATAAATTCGACAGCTTCATAAACGGATCAAAGTGGAAGTATGTCGTAAGAGAATTAGACGAGAGTATGAGGGAGATGATTAAGTGGAACACAGAAAACTTAGATGAGTCGCAACTGCTTACAGTGAGGCAAATCAGAAGCATTCTTTTTGTGTACTTAGAACAAGAAAACTTAAGAATAAACGAATGAAAGACCAATGCGAAAACTGTGAGATAGCTAAATACAAAAAAGCTATCGAGCACATAGAGAACAACTTCAGTGATATACTGAACTACTATTCACACAGGTACAGCGGCCCTCAGATTAAAGCAATCAAGCGCGTTGCAGGCCATGTGCAAGCCATCCTTATGACGCATAAGGTGATAGACTTTGATGATATGAAAACATACGACAAAATGAACTTTACAGAACTAATTCAAGCCACTATTGAGTGGGGGAATCAACGAGGATTGATTCAAGAGCGAAACGCTACACGGCAGATGCTCAAGGTAACGGAAGAGATTGGGGAGCTTGCTGGGTCACTGGCTAAGAACAAACGTGAGGATACTATCGACGCAATAGGAGACAGCTTCGTTACGCTTATCATTCTGTCAGCACAGCTTGGTCTCGATCCTGCTGAGTGCTTGCGACATGCATACGATGAGATCGCTGATCGCAAAGGCGAGACTGTTAATGGCGTATTTTTGAAGCAATGAAATTTAAATTTAGTGTGATTATGCCGACTATGTGGCGATCACATAGGACGGTTAGTTTAATCAACACACTCTGTGCTAGCGATCATGTGGATGAGATTATTCTTATCGACAACGACCCATCAGCAAAGCCAGAGTTTGATATAGACAGCAAGGTGTGTTTACACGAGCAGAAGGAGAACATATACGTCAACCCTGCTTGGAACCTTGGTGTTAAAGAGGCTGATAACCTGTTGCTTTGCATCATTAATGACGACTTAAACATTGATTTCGACTACGGTATATGCCTTGTTGAGGAGTTCTTGAAGGACAGAGGTAATGTTATAGGTCTTCACCCAGGTTCCTACAAGATGGATCCAAAGGATACTACCATTGGTGTCATGCCAGGTCACTATATAGGTGCTGGCTGGGGCTGCTGTATCTTCATGAGGAAGGATGACTGGGTTCCAGTGCCAGAGGAATACAAGGTTTGGTACGGTGACAACTGGATAGTGAACAACTCTAAGAATGCTTTCAGCCTGTTGAAGGCTGTTCAGGGGGAGCTGCAAACAACTTCATCCTCATCTGAATTTCTATCTGTTGTTAAAGATGATATGAAAAATGCAGAAAACAAAAAATTTTGATTCAGTGACTATTGGTTACATCGCTCATGACTATGATGTACACAAGAGTTTCCTTGGTCATAGCATAGGTAACCTTTACACAAGTATTGAAGTTATAGCTCAGAACGACAAGAACAAGCCAGCAAAAAACTATAACGAGATACTGTCAAAGAGTTCAAACGACATAGTCATACTAACTCACCAAGATGTATCATTCTCTAGTGATCTTGTAGAAAGGATAGACAACACTATATCAGAGGTTGGTGAGTTTGCTGCGCTTGGTATGGTTGGTGTTGATAACAACGGAAGCTACCATTGGTCATCAGAGTCTCGTGTTCATGAGCTATGCACAGCAGATTGCTGTTTTCTCGTTGTCAACAAGAGTCATGGGATAACTTTTGATGAGGAGACATTTGATGACTATCATCTGTATGTTGAGGATTATTGCGCTCAGGCAAAATCTGTCACTGGTCATAAGGTATATACTATGCTGGTTAATTCACAAGAAGCCCCACCACAGGTTCGATTAGAAAACAATGATTCATACCTCAATCATCATTCTGTCACACTGAATAAGAGAGGACCAGCATGGGGAAGGTACTGGGAGTACAGGGAAAAGTTAGAGGCTAAGTGGCCTGGCATACAAACAACGTAACAGTTCTATTATGAGTGATCAAAAGTCGCTTGTTGTTGCAAGGTACAACGAAGATGTTAGCTGGGTTGATCAGTTTATTGATTTTGACCTGTATGTATACAATAAGGGCGATCATTTAGATAGGGAGTGTGTCTCCTTAGAAAATATAAATAGGGAGTCAGATACATTCTTGCACCACATAATAAATAACTATGATCAGTTAACGGATTATATAGTTTTTTGTCAAGGAAATCCTTTTGACCATTGTGATTTATCAACAATGATTAAGTCACACACAAGTGGATTTTTTCCGTTAGGTGATGTTTTTTCCTGTGATGGGAATGGTAGACCTCATGACTCAGGTATTGACGTATCAGGCACATCTGACAGAATAGGCATTCCTAGTTCTGATAGTTATGACTTTTGTGTTGGGGCTCAGTACATAGTACCATCAAGCATGATAACAAATAAGCCACTGGAATGGTGGAAAAATGTTAAAAGCGTACATGATTCAACAGATAGAGCTCCATGGGTTTTTGAAAGGCTGTGGATAAAAATGTTTGAAAGCAACTGTAATGAGTAAAGTATTAATCGTTGGGTCTGGTCTTTTTGGTAGTGTCTTTGCAAGACAGTGTGCTGAAGATGGTCATGAGTGCCTTGTTATTGACAAAAGAGATCACATAGGCGGAAATTGCTACACAAAGAAATCAGCCACTGGTATTGATGTTCATATGTATGGACCTCACATCTTTCATACGAACGACAAGTTTATATGGGATTGGGTAAATAAATTTGCTGAGTTCGAGCATACAGCTTTCTCTCCTGTTGCAAACAACAACGGAAAGGTGTACTCGCTTCCTTTTAATATGTGGACGTTTAATCAACTCTGGGGTGTTAGTACTGCTCACGAAGCAAAAGAAAAGATAAAGTCACAGTCGTACACACTTGCTCCCAAGAATAGCCTCAAGGATCACGCTATCTCGTCTGTTGGTAAAACGATATACAACAAGTTAATAAAAGGCTACACCAAGAAACAATGGGGTGTTGATCCGTCTGAGCTTCCAGCAAGTATAATTAAAAGGCTTCCGTTGAGGTTTGAATGGGATTCAAGGTACTTTGACGATAAGTATGAGGGCATTCCAATTAATGGATACACAAGTATGATTGAGAATATACTTGATCATGAAAACATCAAGGTTCAGCTAAACACATGCTATTTAAAGAATAAAGACTACTTAGACAAGTACGCTGATACTGTAGTTTATACTGGACCAATTGATGCTTATTTTAACTACTCAGAGGGAGATTTAAATTACAGGTCACTTCGTTGGGAACACGGTCAGTATGCTCAAGATGTGTTTCAAGGTTGTGCTGTAATGAACTACACAGACGAAGACACGCCGTACACAAGGGTTATAGAACACAAACTTTTTCTAAAAGCCAATAGGCCAAAAACAAAATCTACCGTTGTCAGTGTGGAGTACCCAGATGAATACTATAGAGGTAAAGAGGCTTACTACCCATGTTATGACGAAGAGAGTAAGGTCAGGTATAGCAAGTACAAGGAGATGGCATCAAAAGAGAAAAACGTAATATTCGGAGGTAGGCTTGCTGAGTACAAGTATTACGATATGCATCAGGTAATAGCGTCTGCATTAAACAAGTCAAAAAAGTTTTTGTCGGATGCTAATAAAGGTTGATGGATACAGCACAGAGGGTATAGTTATTGACCCTAATGAAACCCATGGTGAGGCTATTGAGCTCCATGGGCTTCTTGTTGTGCTGCCCAAGCAACCACCAAAAAAAGACATACTGTTCTCTGATAAACCAAAGAAGGAGCAGAAATGGATGCGTGTGCCTGTTCCGCAGGACATGGACAAAGTCAAATCCATGGATGAGTGGTTAGAGAAGCCAAAGGGTTTCAGGGATATGTATGAGGGTTATATAGAGCAGGAGTTTCGTAGACGTAGAGAGGGTGTGTGGTTCATGAACAACGGGACACCAACGTATATTACGGGCAGGCATTACATGATGCTGCAATGGACAAAGATCGATGTCGGATACCCTAGCTATCTTGCGTTCCAGCGCGAGATCTTTTTACATATGGCTGCTTGTGAAGTTGATCCTCGCTGCTTGGGCCAGCTTTATACTAAGTGTCGCCGTTCTGGATACACTAACATGTGCTCAGCGGTCGTTACTGATGAGGCGACTCAGGTAAAGAATAAGGTTCTGGGCATACAATCCAAGACTGGTAAGGACGCTCAGGAGAACATCTTCATGAACAAGGTCGTGAACATGTTCAGGGGTTATCCGTTCTTCTTCAAACCTATCCAGGATGGTACCACCAACCCAAGGATGGAACTTGCTTTTCGTGAGCCATCAAAGCGTATCACCAAGAAGAACAAGACTGCTATTCAGGGTGAGGCACTTGACACCATCATCAACTGGAAGAACACGACCAACAACGCCTATGACGGATTGAAACTTCACATGCTCTATCTCGATGAGGCTGGTAAGTGGGAGGACCCTGCTGACATAAGAGAAGCATGGCGTATCCAAAGAACCTGTCTTATTGTTGGTAGGAGAGTTGTTGGGAAGGCTATGGTGGGTAGCACGGTGAACCCAATGAGCAAGGGAGGTGAGGAGTACAAGAAGCTATGGGAGGACAGCGACCCAACGAAGCGAAACCAGAACGGCAGGACTACCTCTGGGCTGTACAGGATATTCATACCAGCTTATGAGGCCCTTGAGGGTTTCTTTGATGTGTACGGCAACCCTATCGTTGAGACACCTGAGGAGCCTGTTGATGGGCTTGATGGTGCGCCTATACTGATCGGTGCCAAGGAGTACCTGAAGAACGAACGCGAGTCGCTTAAGTTTGATTCCTCTGAACTCAATGAGGTGGTACGTCAGTTCCCGTTCACTGAGGACGAAGCGTTCAGAGACAGCATCGACGGCAGTCTGTTCAACATAGGTAAGATATACGAGCAGATAGATTACAACCAGGATCTGTTCCCTAACCCTGTTGTGAGTGGCAACTTCATCTGGGAGGAGCAGGACAAGAAGGTTGTCTTCACACCAGACAGACACGGTAGGTTTAGGGTGTCATGGATGCCTGGTGAGGATGAGAGGAGTGTCATCTATGAGGATAGGGGAAAACGCATGCCTCCGTTCCCTCACTATGGTGTAGGTGGTGTCGACTCCTATGATATCGATGCCACAGTAGACGGTAGGGGATCTAAGGGTGCGCTGCACATGTACAACAAGTTCTCCATGAACAGGCCATCCAACATGTTCGTTGTAGAGTACGCCTCTCGACCAGACATGGCGAAGATCTTCTATGAGGATGTTCTGATGTGCGCTGTGTTCTACGGCTACCCACTGCTGATTGAGAACAACAAGTACGGAATTGCAAGGTACTTTGAATCAAGGGGTTACGATGGTTATCTTCTTGAGAGACCGAAGCACTTGATGTCTGGTTCTGGTCAGATGTCAAAGACCAAGGGTATACCATCAAACTCTCAGGATGTGATACACGCACACGCGCAAGCTATTGAGCAGTACATACACAACCATGTTGGCATTAACTACGAAACAGGCGAGTATGGGAACATGTACTTCGACAAGACGCTTGAGGACTGGATAGGGTTCCGTATAGATAAGCGGACCAAGTATGACCTTACGATAAGCTCAGGTTTGGCGCTGCTTGCTGCTCAGACACCGAAGAAGAAAGAGGCAGCTAAGTTTGATGACAAGAAGTTTTTCCGTCGGTATAGGGCGATCGGCTAGTGTCATATATTTGCGAAACAGGTAAAAGTTTCGTAATAAACTATGTACGACAAAGAGTACAACAAGACAAAAGGCTTCCCAGATCCACTCGCTAGTCCAGAAGAAAAGGCATCTAGGGAGTATGGTCTTAAGTACGCCAAGGCTATTGAATCACAGTGGGGTACAATAGACGACAACAACTCTACGATCAGCAAGCGAAACGCAACCTTTTCTAAGAGTAGGGACTACGCTAACGGTACGCAAGATACGTCTATATACAAGCAGCTACTGCATTCACTTGACCCTAACAACAACGACGGTAGTCTGTTGAACCTGGATTACACTCCAGTTCCAATACTACCAAAGTTTGTCAAGGTGGTGGTGAACAAGATACTGTCTAGAGATCCGTACCCAAACCTTGAGGCTATCGATCCGCTATCCTCTTCAGAGAAGAACAAGAACAAGAAGCGTGTGGAGATGCAGGTTCAGGCGCGTGAGGCTCTCAAGCAGTTGAAAGAACAGACTGGCATGGTTCTGGACATGGACCCAGATGAGATGCCTGAGACGTTGGAGGAGGCTGAGATCTTTATGGGAACAAACATCAAAACCGATGCTGAGATATCTGCGCAGATCGCTACTAACCTTACGCTCACTTGGAGCGACTACAATGAAAGCGTTTATCGGAGGTCTGTTAATGATCTGGCTGTTCTTGGAATGGCTGTTAATAGAAGAATAAACGACCCAGTTTACGGCCTTAAAACTGAGTATGTTGACCCACCTTCTTTCGTACACAGCTTCACCGATGATCCTAACTTCGGAGATATAGTGTACGCTGGTCACATCAAGCGTATGCCACTCCATGAGTTGAAGAGGCTCGCTGGTGATGAGTTCACTGAGGAGCAGTACAAGAAGATAGCTACGACGGTAAAGAACAGGAACAACAACGATCCGTACGCGCTTGACAAGTACAGGTATGACGACACATCCAACAGAAGTGTGTACGGCTACGACGAGTATATGGTTGACGTTCTTCACTTTGAGTACAAGACTACAGAGCGTATGTTCTTTGAGGAGAAGGAGAACAGGTACGGAAACACCAACTTTTTTTATAAGGGATACGAGTACAAGGAGCGGGCTGGCAGCGTGTTTGAGAGGAAGCCACACTCACTGGATATAGAGGTTGTGTACAAGGGGAGCTACGTCCTTGGCTGTAAGGACTATCTGTTTGGATACGGTAAGGCGACTAACATGCCAAGGAACATGTATGACATATCCAGAACACGGATGTCTTACAGTGCTGTGGCTACCAACATGCGGAGGATGATTCCTAAGAGCATGGTGGATAGTTGCATCGGCTTTGCTGATATGCTTCAGCTCACACACCTCAAGATACAGCAAGCCATAGCCAAATCAAAGCCAGATGGTCTCATCATTGATATTGAGGGCTTGGAGAATGTTCAGCTTGGAAAAGCAGGAGAGCTGCAACCACTCGACCTCCATGACATCTACGAACAGACAGGTGTCTTCTACTACAGGAGTAAGAACGCTGAGGGAGGATTCCAGAACCCACCGATCCGAGAGATAGGCAACACGATCAGGAACATCAACGAGCTCATCGGTCTGTACAACCACTACCTGCGTATGATCAGGGACGTGACGGGTATCAATGAGGTTGTTGATTCCAGCACACCTAAGGGTGAGGCTCTTGTGGGTGTTAGAGAGCAGGCCATTGCCGCTGCGAATAACGCTATCTACGACATCACCAACTCAGCTATGGTGCTGTACAAGAAGGTTGTTGAGGACATAGTCAAGTCGCTTCAGGTCCTGCCGAGAGACTCTGTTGTGTATAAGATGTACGAGAACGCTATAGGGGAGACGAACATGCAGGTTCTGAATTCCTTTGAGGATCTCCCCATGTACAACTTTGGTGTTGTGGTGGTGAAGGAGATGGAGGACAAAGACAAGGCGTACCTTGAGCAGAACATACAGATGTCTATCCAGCAGAAGGAGCTTGACATAGAGGATGCTATAGCCATCAGGAACATGAAGGACATCAACCAGGCTGAGAGGCTGTTGGTTGTGAGGAGGGCTAAGCGTATGAAGCGGCTTCAGGAGCAGGCTATGCAGAACTCACAGATGCAGGCTCAGATACAACAGCAGTCTGCTGAGGCCGCCTCTCAGGCCAAGATGCAGGAGATGCAGATGCAGGCTCAGCTAGAGGCCCAGACGATGCAAATGAAGGCCCAGCTTGATGCTCAGATGGAGGCACTGAAGCACGAGTTCAAGAAGGAGATAGAGTACATCAAAGCTCAGTCGCTCTTGGGTCTGAAGACAGACGACAAGGAGTTTGCTGAGAAGCTTGAGGTATTCAAGGAGCAGAGGAAGGATGAACGTGTGACAAAACAAGCTAAGGAACAGGAGAGACTAATCAACTTGAGACAACAGAAAAATGGCTAAGAAGGCAAACCTTGATGTATCAGATAAACTTGATATTACGATCAGGAGAGGAGACTCTTTTGAGCTGAGCCTTAATATCAAGGACAATGAGGGTAATAACATAGCGTTGTTAAGCAACGATTACAATTTCTTTATACAGGTTAAGTCTGTCACATCGCCGTCCTCTGCGTTGCAAACATCAGCCCCAAGGAAGACTGTCATAGCTGGTTCATCATTAGATGAGACTACAGTGACGAACTCACCAACAAGAAAAGCAGCTAGCCCAATATTCTCGTTTGTGGACAGGGATGATGATGGCAACGTGAAGCTGAGGGCAGAGGCTGAGGACACGGCTAAGCTTCCTGTGGGATCTTACGTGTACGACATACAGTACAAGTACGTAAACAATGGTTTCAATACTGTGACGACTCTTCTTAGAGGGTCATTCATTGTCAAGGAGGATATAACAACATCTGTCTGATGAGCAGGGTAACAGTAACTCTTAACAGTGGTGCCAAGGGAGAAACGGGCCCCACAGGTCCCATAGGTCCTACTGGGGCTGACTCAACGGTACCTGGTCCTCAGGGGAATACTGGACCGCAAGGCAATACAGGTCCTACAGGCCCCACAGGCGCTGACTCAACAGTGCCTGGCCCTCAAGGGGAGACAGGCCCTCAAGGGGAACAAGGTATACAAGGTATACAGGGGATCCAAGGGGTCCAAGGTGAACAGGGGATCCAAGGTGAAACAGGTCCTCAGGGTGATAAGGGTGATAAGGGTGATACTGGCGATCAGGGCCCTGTAGGACCCACAGGTGCTACGGGCGCTACGGGTGCCACAGGTGCTACGGGCGCTACAGGCCCAGCCGATAACTGGGTGTCAGATGGAGATGATATCTATTACATCGATGGCAACGTAGGGATAGGCACGACAGCCCCATCAGAACCATTGCATGTCGTTGGGGACATGAAACTTGAGGGTACAGTAAACTCCGACAACCTAACCCCAACAAACAGGTACGATGTAAGGAACTGGATACGCACAGGGAAAAGGACTGTAGACAATTCTACGTTTAACCCTATTTTACTTCTTAATGGCCCCAGAGGTCTTTGGTTCAAGCCTGATGGAACAAAGATGTACATCTCTGATTGGGCAACTGATGATATTTTTGAATACGATCTATCAACCGCTTGGGACGTAGAGACGGCTGTCCAGTCCTACAGGCTTGATGCAGCCCAAACCCCACCAAGCGCTAATACAGTATACAGCATATTCATAGACCCAACAGGGACATACCTGTACGCTGCTGATGATGATGAGGATAGGGTTCAGGTTTGGACAATGAGTACAGCATGGGACTTAAGCACAGCGTTTTCTACAGATTCTATGAGTGTGAGCATAACGTCCCTTGTTTCTGAATCAGTTAACCCGTGTAGTCTGTTCTTTAAGCCTGATGGTACAGTCATGTACACTGGTGACTTTACCACAGAAAAGATATACCAGTTCTCTCTGTCTACGCCATGGGACCCAAGCACAGCTAGCTATGTAAGCTCAACGCTGAACATGTCTAGCGTAACAGATTACCCAGGGCTACCATATGTTAGTAATGCTTACCCAAGTAATTACTTTGGGATGTGGATTGCAGATGATGGTGTAGATGTTTACACATCAGACTATCAGGCAGATGTTGTTGTACAATGGGAGCTTACCACACCATGGGACATAAGCACACTTTCTTTTGTTCGTTATAGCAGTGTATTCAGAGGCAATGACATATTTACTCCAGCGCAGATGTACTTCGCTGAGGAACAGCGAAAACTGTTTGTTGTTGATGATAGCTCTGACTCTGTTCATGAGTTTGATACATCCCCAGGGGTAAATGTTCAAACACTCTCTACTGATGGTAAAGTTTTTGGGGAGAAGGGCGAGTTTAATGGTATGGTTGTTAATGGTGTGCTTGATGTAAGAAGCGCTTCTGACATCCTTTCAATATCAACAACAGGACTTAACACTACTGGGTCAGTAAGCTGTGGTAGTCTTAGCTCAGGCAGGGCAGTTGGTTACGCTACAAGCAACATATGTTACTACGAAAAAGACAATGCTAATTTAGGTACTTCCTCAATTCCAGCTTACGATTGGGTGAGAATCGCAGATAACGGATTTGGAGACCATTTTTCTAGGGTAAGTATTGGCTCAAACGCTGATAGCGAAATAATAGCTAGAGGTTTATTAAACGTAAAGGGTAATGTTGAGGTATCCAGCAACATGGTTGTTTCTGGACAGAAACTTGCAAAAGAAGATATCACCCCCACAGGAACAATATACCACAACGATACGTTTACAGAGGCCACAGATACAGACATAGAATCTCACACGCCCGATGTTGGTAATGGGTACAGTGTATTTTACAACTCTGGAAGTGCAAACGCGAATATCATTGTGTCTGGCTCTAACGGGTGGGCAAGAAATGAATATGGGGCAAGAGATGACAACGATGGGGAGACTGTCATTGTAAACACAGAACTGTCTGGGGACTATGAGATAGTTTATGATTTGTCAAGC
>Ga0208917_1000831_pt1 | contig 15566 bp, 12 predicted proteins | sample DEB08_DNA_10_FD_185500 | JGI IMG/M metagenome (GOLD analysis project Ga0208917, IMG submission 185500) | Aqueous microbial communities from the Delaware River and Bay under freshwater to marine salinity gradient to study organic matter... | ecosystem: Environmental > Aquatic > Marine > Coastal ...
GTAGAAACTGTCGGTTACTTTCAAGATGAATCACCAGGTTCTTTAATTGAAGGGATAGATACATTGTTGGAATACCAAACAATGCCTGTTACTCTTGTTCCGTACTTCAATAACACTACCATTACAGATTTTAGCTTACAGAGTCCTAATGAATTGCTGGTGGTAAAGAATGGTAGTAACTACTATAGGTTGGATTCCGACCACAAAGCAGCTACAATTAATGAACCTGGTGCAGGAGCTGATTGGACAGATTATTGGACTGAAGTACCAAGTATATCGCAAGGGTTTTTACCTTGGAGGTTGGGTACATTTTATTATGGAGCGGGTTCTGATAATATCGGATGGTCTAGTAGACAAGCAGGTGACGATAACACCAATCCATTCCCATCTTTTGTAGGTCGTACAATACGAGACATCTTCTTCTTTAAGAATAGACTGGGTATACTGACAGATAGTAATGTTATCTTTAGTGAAGCAGATGAGTACTATAACTTCTTCCGTACTACTACACAGCAGTTGTTAGACAGTGCACCAATAGATGTAGGACTCAGTCACACAAAGGTAGCACTGTTAGAGAATGCAGTACCGTTTCAAGAGAAACTAATGTTGTTCAGTCAGAACTCTCAGTTTGTACTTAGAGGAGCAGATGTGTTATCACCTAAAACTGTAGCTATATCTCCTGTTACTGAGTACGATATATCTGACAGTGTACAACCAATAGCTCTAGGTAATTATATATACTTCACATTTAAACGGAATGAGTACGAAGGTATGTATGAATACTTTGTTGATAACAATACCGAGACATTCAACAGTGAAGAGATCACTCAACAGATACCTAAGTACATCACATCTAATGTACAAAAGATAGCAGGTTCACAAGCTGAGAATACTATAGCTGTTAGTACTACAGCAGATGCTAAGACATTGTTTATCTATAAGTACTTCTGGAGTAACAAAGAAAAGATACAGAGTGCTTGGATGAAGTTTACATTTGGTAGGGATGTACGAGGGTTTGACTTTATCGACAGTAACTTGCATCTAATCACAGCAGACACGGATGGTTTACACTTAGAACAGTTGACCCTGGAAGACGGTATTAAAGATGCTGGATTAGATTATACATTGTATCTGGATAGCAGGGTGGATGGAAGTACATTGACTACTAGCTACGATGCAGCGTCTAAGACCACCACTGTATCCGGTTTCCCTTATGATCCTACAGATGTAGAGATATACACAAAGAACGGACACAAGGTAGCATTTACTAGAACATCAGCTACAGCAGGTACAGTGGTAGGTGATTTAACTTCTACAGATTTCTTTGCTGGTATCCCGTACAATATGTTGTACAGGTTCTCTGACCAAACACTTAAACAACCAACAGAAAGAGGAGGTCGTAGTGCATCTGATTACGCCTATCAAACGATCCGTAACGGTAGTATAAACTACGCAGATACCGGACACTTCACTGTTGAAGTAACACCTAAGTACAGAGACAAGTACAGCTACGCATTCAATCCTGACAGTGTAGGAGCTAACTTAATACTTAATGCTTTCACCCCACAGGACGGACACTTCAGATTCCCTGTACAAGCACAACCTAACGAAGCAAAGATTGAAGTAGTTAGTGATTCTGCTTTACCAGTTAAGCTATTAGGTGCAGAGTTTGAATCCATGTTTATACCGAGGAGCAGAAGATATGGAGCTTAGAATAGATGAAGCACAACTTGATATGGATGCTCCTGATCTGTACGAAGATTTACGGGAGGCAGATATGTTAGAGATTCTTGGATTGATGCACCACCCTAGAGATGCTGTGTATATGTCGTATGCTTCTTCTACTAAGTGCTACAGTGTAAAAGATGATAACAACTATCTATACTGCTCATTTGGAGTAGCTCCTATCGAAGGTACTAATATCGGAAGTGCTTGGTTATTAGGTACTAGAAGATTACCAAAGATAAAGAAGTTCTTCTTACAACACTCTAAGGAGCGTATGCAGGAACTATTAAATGGATTTGATTACTTAACTAACTTTGTTATGCGTACTAACACACTGAGCATTAGATGGTTGGAGTGGCTAGGTGCTGAGTTTAACGATTGTCAGTACGAGAACTATCTGTCATTTATATTAGAGAGGAAGTAAGTATATGTGTCATCCAGCAGCATTCGCAGTTATGGGAGGTCTCCAAGCAGGAGTACAGGCGTTGGGCAGTAGGCAACAAGCTAAGATGCAGTATCAAGCTGCCCGTCAACAAGCTGAGATGCAAAGGCGTTATCAAGAACAAGCTGCTGCTGCGGAAAGACAAAGAGCACAACAAGAACAAGCCTCGATGCGTATGCGTCAAGCACAGGAGCAGGAAGCTGTTGGACGGGAACTTGAACAAGTCAGTCGTAAGTCACAAGCAGCACTTGCTAGAGCTAGAGTGGCAGCTGGAGAAGCTGGTGTAGCAGGTGCATCTGTTCAAGCGTTGATGGGTGACTATATGAGACAGGAAGCTGGGTACAGAGCTGCGTTATTAAGACAACAAGAGTTAGGTGCAGTAGGTACTGGACTCGGTCTTGAACAAGCTGGACTCGCTTCTCAACAACGATTGATCGGTATTAGACAACCAATAGCACAACCAATCAGACCTAGAGGACTTGGTATACAAGATGTATTAGGCGTAGCTAGCGGTGCTATGCAGGGGTATATGGGTGGTAGAATGCTTAGTAATGGTGTTAGTGGAAGTCCCGACGGTCTGCAAAGATTTGATAGCACTGTTTCAGCAGACGCAGCTACCACTATGCCTAGCTTTTTTAGACCTCTTACTATTTCTTTAGGCGGTGGTAAAACCTCCACATACATGCCTGATACAGATCAATACAGCATTTAATTATGGCTAAGGAACGAGTACAAGTACAAGGTCTAGGAGATGTTGCTCCTGGTATTACTCCAACTATTCAACGAGCTGGTCAGTACTCCGTTGCACAATTAAGAGCAGCCCCCGTCCAAGCACCCCGCAGTAAACTGTTAGACTTAGCAGAAGCGTTGGGTACAAGCATGGAGATAGTCGGGCAGTACGGTAAGCTGAAAGAGTTTGAATTTAAAAAAGGACAAGAGCGTGGTGAGATGGAAGCAGCTACTGCTGATCTTGAGACATCTATTGATGAATTAGATACAACAGGAGAGAAGTTAGTAGAGCAAGGATTGTTACCTAGATCACAACTGCTTGGTTATCAACGCTCATTCCGCAGACGCATCGGTCAGAGGTACGCTAGAAAGACTTACGCTAACAGCTTACAAGCTAGGATGGAAGAGGTAACTCAGAACCTAGACAGCGATGCAGACATCATAGAGAATATACTAGCTGAAGAAAGACAGAAGATAACAGAGCAGTTAGGTGGTTCTCAATTCGCTATGCAAGGGTTCGGTGACTACGCTGACTCTATTGAGAATAGTTTTTATAACAACGCTGTTAAGCAAAGAGACAAAGCTACTCAAGAGTACAACGAAAGCTTAGTTATTGAGGATGCTAATGATACATTCCCAAAGCAGATACTAGAGGCTAGTGTAGAGGACGACTATACAGACTTTGAGAATAGTTTAAAAACTTGGATGGAGGAACGGTCAACAAAGGATCGTATACCAAGGTCTAGGATGGTTGAGTTAATTTGGAACGGAATGGCGAAGACAGCTGTAAGCGATCTGTTATTTCAAAAACAACCGGACAAAGCTGAAAAGATTTTAAACGCTATAACAAGTGTAGATTTAACAGGTGAAGGCGGTAAGTTAGGAAATATAAATAGACCTAACGCTTTAATCAGAACCGAAACTTTAAGTTTTAAATCTCAAATACAACAAGTAAAAGAGGCTATTAAGGCTGATGTTGAGTTCGATGCTAACGATATAATGGCTGTTGTTAACCCTGCCTTACAATCAGTTAATGATGGTATAACAGGTATAGAACAATTAGACGCAATCAGTTTAAGAAGTATTGAAGGTTTCTTAAAGGATGTCGGATTTGAAGGGGATATTGCAAAAGAAGCAGAAAGTTTATTAAGAAGTAAAGATACATCTAAGCTATTAGATTACACTAGGTTGTATTACGCTAATGATGCGAAACGAGAGGCTTATGGTTTAGCTGCTAATAAAATAGATTATTCAGCTATACAAATTACTCAGCGATCTGCCTCTCATTTATCTAAAGACCAAAAGGTAGAAGTGTCAGAAAATATGCGTAAAGCCGTTGCGGAAGGTAGAAGAGCTAAGGATGTGTTAGATGCTGGTGGGGGTATAGGAAATGCACCTATAACAGATGTATCAATGAAAGTTGAAGCTGCTAGGCTTGAGGCAGAGCAAGAAGAAAATACTTGGTTTGAAAGAGACGAAAGTTATAAAGACTACCGTAGTAGCTTAGATGCAGGGTTTGAAGATACATTGCTAGAGTTTTATCCTAAATTAAAAGTTGGGGATGTCCGCAGGGAAATAGATAGCGACACTCCTGTATTTAAAGATTTATATAATAAAAAGATAAAAGAAGCTCAGATAAAATTAAAGAACGCTCCAGATAGACTTGAAGCAATAAAGTCCAGGTTTGAAGAAATTAAAACCGAAGTTATGGGTAATTGGTCTGACTTTGTTAAAGCTAAAAAGTTTTACGAAGAAGGTACGATAGTTGGGATTGAGCAAGCTAAAGCTAAAGGAGAAGAGTTCTTAGATACTTTAGACATAGATGAGGAAACCTCTCAAGAGAAACTAGAATCTATTATAAAACCAGCAGCTAAAGCATGGTACGAAAGTATACCTGGTTTTGAAGAAACTACCGAAGAAGATAGAGAAATGGAAAGACAATCTAAAATAATTAGAAATGTTGATCTTAATGAGCTTGGTCCGAATAAAATAAAAGATAGGAGAATAGCTTGGAATAAAGCTGATGTTGTTAAAAGTGCATATAATAAAAACCCTGATAATGTAGATTTAATCAATATATATGAATTGATGCGTAGGAAATGGGGGTATCAGAATCCTAGTGAGTATTTATCAGATAGATCGGAGTTTGAGTTAGATTTTAGAGAGACTCCATTTTATACAGATAAGGCATCATTAAAGGAAGAAGTAGTTGGTTTATTTCAAGAATGGTCTGTATATTCACAAACACCTAAAGCTGAAAGAGACTTAGAAGCTTTTCCTATCTTTAAAAAATGGAATGAAGTTTTTGGTGTTAGAGACGATAAAGATATTTTATTAGTAAAAGACGCACAACTTAACATACTGAAAGCACAGCAGTAACATGGCTACTGAAGAAGAATGGTTAGCCGGTTTTGATACAGAAGCAGATCAAGCTGGAGATGTAACAACAGAAGTTAAACCACAGGAGATACCTCAAGATTGGGTAGCAGGTTTTGGAGATGAAGAGGAAGATGAGGTTGTAGATTTTGTTGATGAGGAACCACTAAGAGGAAACGAAAGTGAACCTTTTTGGCATCCTTGGGTTAGACAAGCTACAGCTACATATCTTACAAGGCATAAACCAGCTGCTGAAATAATACAGAGATCAGCTGTTAGGACGGCTGAAGACTTATATAATGTAGTTAATGAAGGCATTCCACTGGGTGATGGTAAAGCTGCTAGGTGGGAAGAGGAGTGGCTGGGCGATCCTAAGAATGCAGTAGTAGATATTAGTGCAGATATAGGATCATGGTTAACATCTTTCTTTAGTGTTGGTGGTTTATTTACTAAAACCGTAACACTACCTGCTCAACTTCCTAAAATACAAAAAGGACTAGCGGTCGGTAAGGAACTATTAACATCTACTAAGCTTGGTAAAAAACTATTCGGGGTAACTAAAGTAGCCTCAGAAGGGTTTTTGAAAGGTGCTGTAGCTGATTATATACGAACTGATGTTGATGATTTAGAAGCTAAAGAAGCAGTCGATAAAAGATTAGAGGAGTTATATATTGGAGCTGCTATGGGAGCTGGTGTTAACTTAACTGTTAACGGTTTAGGTAGGGTTATAGCTGCAGGTTCAAGGAAGATCGAAGCATTACGCCAAGTCAGAAAAGCTGCTGAAGGGAAAGCTGATCCAGAGAAAGCGTTAAAAGATTTAAAGGAAGCTGTTGAAGAAGAGAATGCTATTAAGCAAGACCTTAGTGAACAGATCGATCCAGCTAAAAACGACTTTGATGTGGAGCTTAAAACAAAGGTTGATGAGCCTGAATTACCTAAAGCAGAAGAACCTGTTAAGCCTGAAGTAGAAACACCTATCGTTGAAAAGGCTAAACCAAAGGTGGACCCAGCTGATGAAGTATTTCAATTTATACAAGGACAACGAAACTACCCATTACAAGTACAAGCTATGGTTCAAGAGACTATTAAGCTTAGTCAGCGTTTAACACCTAAAGTAAATAGTTTAGTAGAAGATATATCAAAGCTAGATAATGCTGTGTTAAAAGAGTCTAATGTTGATGTAGGTAAATCCTTTGATGAAATAAAAAGTAAGATAATAACACTTGAGGACGAGCTACTTAGAAATAGAAAACTCGTAGATATAAGAGCTAAGGTAGGAAATTTCGCAGGAAGATTACTCGCTGGTTTCAGAAAGAAAGAGGTAGTGGATTTAACTAAACCTTTTGAATATAAACCAGGGGTACGAAAACAGTTAGATAATATAGATACTTTATTAAATCTAATTAAAAGCGTAAAGACGGGTACTAACTACGGACAAGATATTGTTAAAACATTAAGAACTGAATTATCTTTGTTGGATGAAGTAGCCGAAACAGGGAACTTAGCTGCTGCGTTAGACAAACAATTTAACCTTACAGCCGAGAGTAGCTTAAACACTATCTGGGGTAACTATAAGCAAAGAATAAGTAAACAAGTAATTAAAGAACTTAGGACTAAAGAACCAACTAATAAAGCAGCGTTGGAGTTATTTTCTAACAGAGTCACGACTACATTAAATGGTGCACTGAAGGGTAATAAAAAGGTAGCCAAGAAAGTAAAGACAGCTTTAGCTGATGTTCAAGATATAGTTAAGAACCCGGGTAAATACAGAGAATCCATAGATCAAATCATATCGGATATAACTAAAGCTAAAGACATACCAGCCGACGAAGTAAACAGGTCTTTACGGATACTAGAAGATTTAAAAGAAGGTGTTAACAGTCAAAGATTTATAGATAGCTTGCCTAATAGGGGTAAGATAGTAGAGAAAATATTAAGAGAAGAAGTTGATAACATAGGAAATAAGATAAGAGCTGCTGTTAATTCAGGAACCGAGAGGCAGTTAGTTGATGATGTTATGTCCGATCTATCTGGTAAAATGAAAGAACTGAGTCAATCGGAGAAAGATATTTTATTAAATACGATACGAGTAGAACTATCTAACACTGTAGCTTCTGTGCGGGATAGTATACTAGGAAACTTTAAATCTAAAGAACTGTACAAGCAGTATTCATTGAAATCTCAAATAAGAGAGTTGGATGAAATGGCTGATAAAAGTATAGCTGAGATAAAGGAGTATTTAAAAGTTAACGCCAGAAAAGCACAAGTTGACCCCGAAGGTATTAAGCAATTAAAGACAGAAGTCAGGCAGTCTAGGAAAGTATTAACAGATATACTAAAAAACGAAGAGATCGCAGCTAAGAATGAATTTAATAAAGAATTTCTTAAGGCATTCCAGGCGATGGGTAGACACGGCACTGAAGGTATTAATAACATAGAGTTATCGCTCAGGGCTTTAGAAACCTATAGAATGAATACGGGTTTGTTAATGGGCTTCAGAACTTTTCTTGTAGGTCTACCTTCTGGTATTATTAATTTAACATTACAACCACTTGAAACAGCTTTAAAAACTTTATTAAAAACAAAAAACTTACAAAAGATAAATAGATTAAATAGAGAAGTAAAAGCACATAAGTTAGCTATTGCTGAAATAGCTGCCGTAAAATCATACTTCTCATCTTTTGTAGACGCATTGAGGGTGGCTAAGAACACACTTAAATACGGAGAAGAGGGTTCTTTTATGCCTCAAATAATGAGAAGGCATGAAGAAGATTTAACTAGCGTGTTGGACTCGGTAAAAGCTAAAGAAAAGCCTTACACTATAAACTTTAAAAACAAAAAAGAACTTGAGAAAATGGTAAAAGCTTACGGTGTAGATAACCCTGAGAATGCTACATTATTTAGAAGATTCCTAGAAGATGTGGCGTTAGGGGAAGCTTCTACTCGTTTAAGTAAACTAACCCGACCCCTTTTTGATTTATCGTTTAGAGCCATGCAGATACCGGATCAAGCTATGATATTCTTGGGTTATATGCGTAATCAAGATGCTTTCTTTACGAAGCAAGGAATCGAGAATGGTTTATCAGGAAGACAGTTACAAGAATTTGTCAAAGATGGTTTAGATAAAGCTGTTGTTAGAACAGACGACGGTCTTATCAGGGCTGCTCAATTAGAAGGACAGCAGGACATCGAACAGCTATCTAGGATGATTACATTCCAACAAGAATATGCTGATAAATATGTATCTCAGTTCGCTAAAGGATTTGCTGATTGGTCGAGAGGTGGCGGTAGAGGGGGTCCTGACTTTCTTTCAAGATTTGATGACCCATATATGAACCCATCTAAAATAGCAGCTAGGTGGTTATCTATGTTTATAAAGACACCAACAGCAGTTGCTCAATGGTCTGTAGATAAATTTCCCATCACTAGAGGCACTCATTTAGGATTGATGGCTTTAGGTGGTGTTACTAAAAATACAATAGGTACAAATACTCAACGAGCTATTAGAAGATTAGAAAAATCTATAAAAGATATAGATAACGCCTTAACTCTTAAACCTATAACAAAAGATGCTAAGGATGATTTCTTTAGACAAAGAGCTGACTTAGTAAAAACAAAAGAAGATTTAATTCTAAAACAAGCTGAAATAAAATCAGAAGCTTTAACTGATTTCTTTCTTGGAACTACTTTATTAGTAGGAATTACTCATTGGTTAGCTGCTGGTAGGATAACTGGGTCAGGTGCTCATTTAAGTAGAGAACAAAGGGATAGATTGATTAAAGGGGAGGCTGCGTGGAAACCTAACCATATATATGTCGAGTGGGACGGTGAGTTAAAAGCTATAGATTACAGCAGGTTAGAGCCACTATCTACAATCCTATCGTCTTATGTTGATATGATTCATCATTTAGAATTTTCACAAGAAGACCCTACAGACGATGATGTAAACATGTTTAATGTAATGTTAACCTCTTTGATTTATAATTTTAAAAACAAATACTTTTTGAGGGGTCTTAGTGATTTTATGGATTTATTTAATCCCAACACTCCAGAGGGTAAATGGGAATCCTTTGCAGCGAGTCAAGTGGGTACATTACTACCTAGACCTATTTCTGAATTTAATAAAATAAATCAAGAATATGCAGAATACGCTATAGGTTTCCAAGAGAAGGTTAGGTTAAGATCAGGTAGGACAAACCAAAGGATCGAAAGGAATTTATTCGGAGAGAAGGTTAGTCGTATATATGGTCAGGAAGGTTTGTGGGGTATGGTTAATCCTATTCATGTTACTGATGTAAAAGATGACTCCGTTATGAGTGAAATTACTAACTTCAGAGAGCCTGTAGGTAAACAAGACTTTTATAGAAAAAGAGGTTTGAGAGGCGATATAGACCTTAGAAAGTTTAGGAATAAATCTAATCAATATCCGTTATTTCAAGCCTACGCTGATTTAATAAGCAGTAAGAAGAAGGAAGTGGAAATTGATGGTAAGGTCTACAATACGACGCTTAGAGGTGCTATAAGGAAATTAATAAGAACTAAAGAATATAGGGATGCTATAACTGCCGGGGAGGTATTAGAAGGTGAAGTTAGTAAGATTGATTTGATAAGTGGATACATAGATGAATACAGGTCGCACTTCTGGAATCAGATGAAAGAAGATCGTCGATATAATAACTATGTAGATGAAGACGGTGTATCTTGGAAGAACTTTGTAAGAATAGAAGGCGTTAAAGAAAGACGCAGAAAAAGAACTGAACGCACTAAAGGTATGAAGGAACTAATGTTACCCGCTCTTGACTAAGTGCTTGAACTCCTAACTCAATAGTTAATAATATATTATCATGGCAAACACCTATGTAGACTACACAGCAACAGCAGCTCAGACTGACTTTGCTTTTAACTTTCCTTACCTAGAAGACGAACATGTTACAGTCGAAATAGATGGTACGCCAACAACTGCTTTTACTATTGTTACTTCTCCAGCCACTAAAGTAGTACTGAATGTAGGTGCTACAGCTGGTCAGATCGTCAGAGTAAGAAGAAAGAGTCAACCGGACACGAACCTTGTAGACTTTGAGAATGGTTCAGTACTTACTGAGAGTGAGCTAGATAGAGCGTACTTACACAACCGTTATCTTGCTGAAGAGATCGCTGAACTGAATGATGCGTCGTTGCAACAACAACAGGGCGGTACGGATTGGGATGCTAAGACTAAGAAGATAAAGAACATTGTTGATCCAGTAGACGCACAAGACGCAGCTACTAAGAACTATGTAGATACAGAAATAGACACTGAAGAATCTGCTAGGATTGCTGGAGATGCACTGAAAGTAAACAAAGCTGGAGATACAATGTCTGGTGTTCTGGCGATGGGCGATAATAAAGTTACTGGATTAGGTACTCCTACGGATACAACAGATGCAACTACTAAGACTTATGTAGATAGCAAAGTAAACCAAGCATCCACAGGTGCAAGCTTTCCTCCTACTAAATGGGTATTTACAGCTTCATCTGGTGCTAATACTACATACAGTGTTACGGGAGCAGAGATAGATGGGGATACAGCATACGATGTAAGTATCGATGGATCAGTTAAAGAACCTACCACTGATTATACAGTAGACCCTGATACTGACACCCTCACGATTATTCCTACTCTTAACGGTTCTGAAAACATTGTAGTTATTGAAAGAGGATTTGGTGTAGCTTTAACAACAGGTTCCATAAGCGGTTCGCAATTAGAAGATGGATCAGTTACAACTCCTAAGTTAGCGGATGGAGCTATTACTGCTGCTAAGATTAGTACCACAGACACAAACTTTAATGTACAGTCAGATGGAAAGGTTGGTATTGGTACTGCGAGTCCTAGTTCTGAGTTGGAAATATCTAAAACAAGCGGGAGTTCCGTTAAATTAACTAGAGCCAGTTTTAAGGGTACGTCAGAAGCTGGCGATGTATCATTTCATAGTGGTGGTAATTCCGGAGAACTAGCTAACCCGGTTGCTAAAATTGTAGGATTGGATACTTTTACTGGTGGGAATAACCCATACAACGGAGAATTAGCATTTTATACATTGTCCAACAACTCTTCTAATGAAAAAATGCGGATCGACACTGATGGTAATGTAGGTATTCTTAATACTAATCCTCAGTACCCGCTGGATATAACAGGTGATGTTAACATTACAGGTGAATACAAGGTAAACGGTACGAAATTACCAGCAGTAACTTCTGTAGACAGTGGTACAGGACTGACAGGTGGTCCTATTACAACGAGTGGTACGATTAGCCTAGCTAACACAGCAGTAACAGCTGGTAGTTACACCAACACGAACTTGACGGTAGACGATCAAGGACGCATCACAGCTGCTAGTAACGGTACTGCTTTATCTAAGTGGGATAGCGGATGGGTAAACCAAGACGACCAAACGACCCCAGAAAGCGTAGATAACGGAGCTACTTTGGTTTTCGATCACGATCTAGGTAGTGCTGCGGTAGGTTCTGTGTTTTCTGTGTATGCAGCTGAAGATTCAAGCGGTACAAATATGGAACAACAAAACTATTTACATTGGGTGGAGTCGTCTAGTTTTTCAAGAGGTGCACAAGTCAAATCGATAACTCCTACAAATATAACAGTACAGTTAGCTCCAAATGCATATACGGTTGCTAACACAGGTGCGTTTAGTTCAAAGAATTGGGGTACAGGTACTAATTTCTTTTCTCACATTAGAGTAGTTTTAGTCGGATAAATACAAGATGATTGAATCTCTATCTGGTCTATTAAATACCGCTCTAGCTATTGCTCTTGGAGTTATCGGGTGGATTATTAAACGCATGATCGAACGATTAGACCTAGGTGATAAACGGATGACTAAGATAGAGGTGGAGTTAGCTGCTCAACGGGAAAGAGATAGAGCTGTTGAAGAACGGATAGCCAAGGTAGAGGACGCTATAAAGGAAGTCCACAACAAACTAGATCGTATGATGGAGGTATTAGTAAAGAGATGAAAAGAGGATTGTACGCAAACATAAACAGACGAAAGAAACTAGGCATCAGCCGTAGTAAGAAGAAGTCTACTATATCTGCTAAAGCTTACGCTAATATGAAGCGTGGGTTTCCAAAGAAGTAACGATGCCTTACTCACAATACAGTCCTAAACAGAAACGCCTAGCTGCTGTAGCTGGTGATAAGAAAAAGATAACACAAGCTGACATCATTGCGTTAAGAAGGCGTGGTGTTACCCTGAAGAGTCGCGATGGCAAAAAAGCGTAAAGGTGTATCACTGTCCCTCGGTAGAGGTGAGAAGTCCCGTAAGGGTGGGCTGACTGCTAAAGGTAGAGCTAAGTACAATCGTGCTACTGGTTCTAATTTGAAAGCTCCTCAACCTGGTGGTGGTCCTAGAAAGCGTTCCTTCTGTGCTCGGATGTCTGGAGTAAAGGGACCAATGAAAGACAGTAAAGGTAGACCAACAAGAAAAGCTTTAGCGTTGCGTCGTTGGAAATGCTAAGACGACCTAAACCACCCCGTATACATCCGCTTACCTTTCAGAGCCGGACGCTTTCTGCTGTAGCAGGTGCTAGTGTTACTGAAGCGTTAGAAGCTACAGAAGCAGCAAAAGTTCTTACAGATTCTATTACATCAGACCCTGACATCATCGGTGTGAGTGGTGGTAACGCTGCACTAAGTGACCCTCAGATCGACGCAGGTAATGCTACAGCTAGTGATAATTTAGATGTTTACAATGGAGGAGGAGCGTAACAAATGGCTACTTTTAGTAAAAGAATACAACTTAGAAACGATACTGCTACTAACTGGGCATCTGCTAACCCTGTGCTTTTAGCTGGGGAAGTAGGCATCGAAACAGATTCAGTACGCAACAGAATTAAGATAGGTGACGGGACGACTGCTTGGAACGATCTACCTTACTTCCTTGACGCTCGTGAAGAAGAAGTGGGTGATTACCAAGATTTCCTTGACGGCTTAACTACACCCTAATATAACATCGCCTCGATATGAGTAGCTTACTTACACAATTAGGACAGAAGGTTAAAGCCAAGCTTGATAACAAGCTGAATACATCTGGAGGGTTGATTAGTGGTACGCTTTCTGTTTCTCAATCTATACAAATCGGATCGTATGATGGAGATAATTTACCTACTATAGGAACCTCTGGTAGAATAATCTATGTATCAAATGGTAACAGTGGTAGTCCTTGCCTAGCTATTGATGATGGTTCTGATTGGAAAGTTATAGCTCTCGGAAGTACAGTAAGTACTGCTGTTCATCTACTTGCGGAAAATAGCGACACTTTAACTACGGAAGCTGGAGATGTATTGGTTGCTGACGAAGCTGTTTGACACATATTAGCTCTCCTTATACTTTTCTTAAACACAACTAACCCACAACAAAGGATTATATATTATGTCTAGTTTGCTTACCCAATTGGGTCAAAAAACCAAAGTAGAGCTTGATAAGAAGCTTGCCCTCGCAGGAGGAACAATGACCGGAGCTTTGACGCTCTCAGGTGCTCCTACTGCCTCCCTTCACGCTGCTACCAAAGCTTATGTTGATAGCGTTGCTGGTGATGTAACTTCTCTTCAGTCCGAAGTAGATGCTACTCAAAGTGGTGCTGGTCTTGGTACTGACGGTTCTTATTCCGCTAACAGTGGTACGAACTACTTAACTTCCGTAACCAGCCTTAAAGCTGCTGACGAAGCTCTTGATAGCCAACTTAAAACTGTTGCTGACGCTGTTGCTTCTAACGATAGTGACATCTCCAGCCTTCAGTCCAGTGTTTCGACTAACTCTTCTGACATCAGCACTCTTCAGTCTAATGTTAGCTCCAACGATAGTGACATCTCGACTCTCCAGTCAAATGTTTCTACTGCTCAATCTGACATTACTTCTCTTGAATCTGATGTTAGCACACTGCAAAGCAATGTTTCGTCGAATGATTCGGACATCTCCACCCTTCAAAGCAATGTATCCAGCAACGACAGCGACATCTCCGCTCTGCAAACTGCAACTGGATCGCTCGCTTCTGACGGTAACTCCGCTTCCTTCTCCGGTAACCTTTCTGCTGCTGACCTAACTCTTAGCGGAAATCTTACTGTATCCGGAACTACAACCACTGTTTCTACAACAAACTTAGATGTTAGCGACAGTCTTATCAACTTGTCTAAGGGTGCTGCTTCAGGTTCTACAGCATCGAATGACGGTGGATTTGTTATTGAGCGTGGTTCCACTGAGTCGAACGCTGCGTTCTTCTGGGATGAGTCTGCTGACAAATTCAAAGTAGTTACTACTTCAGCTACTGCTGCTTCTACCGACATCTACGGTGACGACAGCTCCGCTGCTCTTGCTGACCTAGATGCTAACTTGTATCACAACGGAACTGAATTAGGAACCGTTGCTGAGTTCGAAGCTGCTTTAAGCTAAGCTTTATTGCTCTCATATCATCAAGGGGCGGTTCTTCGGAGCCGCCTCTTTTTGTTTACAAAGATAACAACTATTAATACAGTAGGTATATGCTAAGTCATAAAGAGGGAAGTAAACTGCACGATAAGATTGCAGGAGCATACAGTAACAGTATTGATATGATGGAGGACATAGGGGAGTACAACGCTGCCCTGCTAAACGGTGCTAGACAGTTCCTTAAGGATAACAATGTTGTTATGGACTCAGGCATGGGTACACCGTTGCAAACCCTGTCTGACCAACTTAATACTTTACCATTTGAAGAAGAAGAAACACCAAGAGATACCGCCCAAGCTACGGGACTTTAGAAACTTTCTGTACCTGGTTTGGAAGCACCTTAATCTACCAGACCCCACCGAGCTACAATACGACATCGCTGAGTACCTGCAACACGGTCCAAAGCGGTCTGTTATCATGGCGTTCCGTGGTGTTGGTAAGAGTTGGATAACAAGTGCTTTTGTAGTACATCAGCTACTGCTGGACCCATCTAAGAACATACTTGTTGTATCAGCATCTAAGAATAGATCAGATGACTTCTCTACATTTACCTTGCGAATCATTCAGGAGATTCCCATTTTACAAGGATTAAAGCCCTCAGAGAACCAACGATTCAGTAAGATAGCCTTTGATGTAGGACCTGCTCCAGCCTCTCACGCTCCCTCTGTTAAGTCCCTTGGTATATCGTCACAGCTAACAGGTTCTCGTGCTGATATAATTGTAGCAGACGATGTGGAGGTAGCTAACAACAGTGCTACTCAAGGAATGAGAGATAAGCTGGATGAACAAGTAAAAGAGTTTGACGCTATCATTAAA
>Ga0208917_1000839_pt1 | contig 15532 bp, 19 predicted proteins | sample DEB08_DNA_10_FD_185500 | JGI IMG/M metagenome (GOLD analysis project Ga0208917, IMG submission 185500) | Aqueous microbial communities from the Delaware River and Bay under freshwater to marine salinity gradient to study organic matter... | ecosystem: Environmental > Aquatic > Marine > Coastal ...
TATGGCGATGAGCAACACACTTTCCCAAAAGCTCCTCGATATGAATTTAAAGACATCATAGAAATTCTTTAGTACTTTTATGATAAAAAAAATTATCATTATTAGTTTTCTATTCGCTTTAACTACTCATTTAATTTCAGCTGAGTCTTATAAAAGTCATCATGAAAAAATGCATGGCAAAGGAAGTAGTGGCCACGGTCATATGGATCACGATGAAGTGAATATGCCTGGTCTGCAAGGTAAAGACACGACTGAATTAGAAGTTAATGATTTAAAGAATATTTTTATCAATCATAAAAAAATTGAGAGAAACGTTACAAATATCCCAAATGGCATTAAGACGGTTACCTTATCTACCAACCCAGAAGTAAGGCAATCGATCGTCAATCATGTTTCGATGATGGTCACAAGAATGCAGGAAAATAAAAATCCTGAAGTCATCATTCAATCACCCACACTAACAGAGTTGTTCAAACATTATGATAAAATTGAAACTGAAATTGAATTAACCGATACAGGTGTTCAAATAATTCAAACTTCAAAAGACCCTGAAGTAGTGAGTTTGCTGCAAAAACATGCTGCAGAAATTAGTGATATGGTTGAGCGTGGCATGCAGGCCGTCCATGATCGAATGATGCGATCTGAGCGACCTTAAATCCTTAGATAATTCCTAAATATTTATAAGATAAGGTGTCACATATCTAATCCAACAACTAAGCATACATAAGCACCAACAAGGACAAACTATGAAAAATATGAAAACTATTTTAATTTTTTTAGCTTTGTTTTTTTTACCTTCAGTAGCAATGGCTGGCCAATGTCCAATGCTAGTTGCACAGGTAACTGAACAGTTAGCAACGTCTAACTTATCTGCAGAAAAAAAATCTGAAATTGAAATGTTGAGAGATCAAGCAGAAATGCTTCACAAAAGTGGTGATCATGCAACTTCAGAGCAAATGCTTGCAGAAGCTTTAGAATTGTTAAAAGGCTAAGCAAAAATTCCACTACTTCTTAATTAATGTTAAGAAGTAGTGATTGCTTAAATTCCTGAAATTATTTAAAATTTAGTAGTTTGAAACTTAAAGCTTTTATAATTCTAATTTATTTCATTTGCCTTTCATCTTTTGCCGAAGAGGTTCGTCCCAACGAAAATCTCGAGCCTATTGATGTTATTCAAATTCAGCTTAAAGCTTTAAAGGATAATGATACACCTAAGGCAGATGCCGGGATTAAACAAACCTGGTTATTTGCTCATCCTAAAAATAAATTAGTAACTGGCCCTTATCCAAGATTTAGAATTATGCTGTATGACCCGCATTATCAAATTTTACTTAACCACAAATCTCATAGCATTAATTTAATTCAATCAGATGATAAAAAATTTGTCTATGGTGTAAACGTGGTTTCAAAAGATAATCAAAACTTCTTCTATGAATGGCACATAGAAAAAGGAACGGAAGAAAATTGTAATAATTGTTGGTTTACTTCTGCCGTCTCGTATCCTCAAGTCAAAGGCCAAAATATTTAAAATGTCATTTGTTACATCACGGCAAGAAGCGCTTGATAAGTTAGCTTTATTTAATGATCAATTCATTCAAGACTATTCAGCTAAGCGAAATTTTGATTTAGGTCCAAGTGAGAGAAATAATGTCTCTTGCTTATCGCCTTATATAACTCACCGATTAATAACGGAATATGAAGTTGTCAAAAAAGTTTTAGCAAAGCATGCTTTTGTCAAAGTAGATAAATTCATCCAGGAAGTTTTTTGGCGAGTATATTGGAAGGGTTGGCTGGAGCTAAGACCAAAGGTTTGGGAAGATTTTTTAAAAGATTTAAAACATTTAACATTAGATCAAAATTATGAGCTAGCCATTCAAGGCAAAACCAATATCACTTGTTTCAATGATTGGGTTCAGGAATTAAAAAGCAGTAATTATCTGCATAACCATACGAGAATGTGGTTTGCTAGCATTTGGATTTTTACCTTAAAGCTCCCCTGGCAGCTTGGTGCAGAATTTTTTATGAAACATTTAGCAGATGGAGATGCTGCTTCAAATACCTTGAGTTGGAGATGGGTTGCAGGATTACAAACTAAGGGTAAGCATTACGTAGCTCAAGCTTGGAACATTGCAAAGTTTACCAATGATAGATATCAAAACGTTAAACTTAACGAACAAGCTACACCAATTGAAGATGATAGAATTTATTCAATTAAAAAAAAGGAAATGAATTCAAATCCAAAAGGGGAACATCTTTTATTTTTTGAAAACGACTTAAACTTAGAGACGATTAAATTAAAAGATTATAAATCCTTGAATTACTTGGTTCTGCCCAACGAACAAAGGAAGATTAAACTTGCTCAAAACGTTTTGAGTTACAAGGAAAAGGTAATTGCAGATCAGATTGCTAGATTAAATAAAAATGTGAGGAAACTAAAAGCTGAGGAATTAGATGAATTAGTTCAATCCAAGGAAGGCTTAGATGTGATTTATCCAAATATTGGAGAAAACCTAACTTACTTGCAGTCCATTGAGAGTAAATACAGCATCAAGTTAAATTACATTGAAAGATCCGAGGATGCATATTGTCATCAATTCTCAACCAAAGGTTTCTTTAACTTTAAAGAAAACATCCCCAAGATCATTACTCATTTAAAATTAAGTTAACCCCTGTTACCCGAGCATTTCTTAGAGCAGTATTTTACCTTATCCCAATTTAATCGCCATTTTTTTCTCCATTTAAATGGCCTTTTACAAGTAGGGCAAGTCTTTTCAGGTAAGAATTCCTTTTTCATTAATCTCTTTCAAATCTGAATTGCAAAACTAGCATTACAAATCAAAGTCTAATCATCATATAAATTAATTATGAAACGAACAATTAAATTTAGAAAAGAAAAGAAAATAAGGGTGAGAACTAGAAGATTTAAGAAGTTATCACTATTTCAATTACAAAATAGGGCAGATAGTAATTGTTGGGGTAACTGGGTAGCTAGAGCTTGTTAATTGAGGTTTAAAAACAAACTAAGTGATCAATATAAATAGGTGTTTTAATCCCAAAGTTTTCTTCAACTTCATGTTGATGAATGTGGTGTGAGTGAACAAATACTGGAATCAAGTCCTCGTTCTTAGTTTTCAACGTATAAATAAAATTAGTCCCTCTAAATTTTCTATCCACGATCTTAAGTTGAAGCTTACTCTTATCATCGTGTTCCAAATCTTCAGGTTGGATTAATAATTTAACAAGAGTATCTTTTGGGTATTTATTGACTAAATGTCCCTTGATCTGGCCTAAGCAAGCATGTTCAACGGTTTCATCGTCAATGACTTTGGCATCAACAAGTATTCCTTTGTTTAGGAAGTTAGCAACCTCAATTGAATTTGGAGTATGGTGTACGTTGTATGGCGTATCATACTGCTTCATTGTTTGACTTAAGATGATGCCACAATAATCTGCCATATCATAAGCTTCATAAGAATCATGTGTCACCATAATCGTCGTGATTTTTTTTTCTTTTAAGATTTTCTTGATGTTCTTTTGCACTTCAACTTTTAAACTTTGATCAATGTTGGAAAAAGGCTCATCCAGCAACAATAAATCTGGCTTTGACATTAAGGATCGAGCAAGTGAAACTCTTTGAGCTTCTCCAGCACTAATTTGATGAGGATATTTTCCCTCAAGACCTTCTAAGTGCAAGATCTCGATTAATTCCTTTGCATTCATTTCATAATTTGCTTTTCGGTTTCGTTTTGCGCCAAAGTTAATGTTTTCCAAAACGGTAAAGTGAGGAAATAAACTATTATCTTGGAATGAAAGAGCAATGTTTCTTCTCTCAGGCTCGATGTGCCTTTTTTCAGATGAAAGCGTTACCCCTTTTAAAATAATTTTTCCTTTTACGATTTTTTGTAAACCTGCGATGGATCTTAAGATCGTTGTTTTCCCAATGCCTGATGGACCAAGTAAGCAAATAATATCGCCCTCATTTTTAATAGTAAGGTTAAAATCCAAAACCTTGTTATTCTTGCTCGCTACGAAGGTTACATTAGTTATTTGTAAGACATTTTGAAAAGGCATAAGGATATATAATATTATTTCTCCGAAAGTATATGTTTAGAAGTTAAAAAAATAAGTAATCCTCCCCATAAAATAAGGAACAGTGAAGGAAGAGCTGCACCCTCTAATAAATCTTGTGAAGCATAAGCGTGAGCTTTAGTTGCAAAGGTGTCAAAGTTAAAAGGCCTTAAGATCAAAGTCATAGGTAATTCTTTAATGATTTCAATTGCAATTAGGATCCCTATCAAGACGATACTATCTTTGAGTTGAGGAATATGAATTTTTCTAAAGGTTCTAAATTTAGTGTAACCCAGTAGGTAGGAACTTTCATCAATGGATTGATTAATTTTTAAGTAACTTGATTTGATTCCATTGAATGCCAAAGAATAAAAACGAATGAAGTAAGCAAAGATTAGCCCAAGAACGGAACCAATGAATACACTCTTGATGCCGAAAATTCCAAATGTCTCTAAGGTATCACTCGTCCAAGAGACAAAAGTCATGAAGGCAATGGCAAGGATAATTCCTGGCATCGCATACCCTGAAATGGAAAAAAGGCTAAGTTGATCTAATAATTTATTTTTTGAAATTCTATTGCCAAAATTAATCAGAAATGAAAATCCAATTAGCGCTATGCTGGCTAAGATGACTAAGGTTAGCGTATTTAGGTTTAAGGCAAGGATATCAATTTGCTCAAAGTATTTTGGAAACTTGATCGTCCAGTAACTCATTTGCAAGAAGGGAAAAAGAAAACTCAAGAAAAATAAGATCGATAAAAAAAGTGAAACTAAACGTCCCTTGTTCTTGGTAAGTTCAATCCTTGGAATTTGTCTAAAACCCTGTGAAGGTTGATGATACTTGGCATCACCTCTTGAATGATTTTCAACAAAGAAAAGCACGAAGATGAAGATTAGTAATATGAAAGATAATTGATTAGCCGTATTTAAGTCATTAAAGGATATCCAAGAATTATAAATACCCGTTGTTAAGGTTGAGATGCCAAAGAAAGAAACGGTCCCAAAATCAGCTAAGCACTCCATCGCAACTAAGGCTAAGCCTGCAACGATTGCTGGTCGAGCTGAAGGTAAGATAATTTTTAAAAAACTTTCTCGTGCGCTATAACCAAGGTTCTTACTCACCTCAATTAAGTTGTGAGATTGATGATAAAAAGAAGCTCTCGTTAAAACATAAACGTAACCAAACAATGAAAATGACATAGAAAGAATGGCTCCTACTAGACCATCAAACTTTGGAATGTAAGGATTGTAATTTTGCTCCCCAAACAAGAAGCTCAATAAGCTATGTAATGAGCCATAATTTTCAAAGAAAGCGGTTAGCGAATAAGCATAAATGTAAGCTGGTACGGCAAATGATAAGATCAATGCCCACTTGAAGAAATTCACTCCAGGAAATTCATAAAAGGAAACGAAGTAAGCTGCAAATACGCCAAGACAAAAAGTCAAACTCATCACACCAATTAAAATCAGAAGAGAATTTGAAACATAAGTCATTAAGTAAGTTTCCCTTAGCAATTGATAGTATTCACTTGTCGAATTAAAGAAACTACCAAATACTGTGATCAAGGGAATGGCGACGATCAAAGAAATGAAAAGTGATGCAATGAACCAAGGATTTATGTTTCTAATCAAACTCATAAATTATTGATTAATTCCAACCCGCTTCAGTCATGATCCTTAAGGCTTCCGCTTGTCTCTTAGCAAAGGTTGAAACATTTGTTTCAAGGTCTTGTTTAAAGTCTAGACCAAATTGCGAAATTAAGGGACTAGGTTCAACACCATCGATGATAGGGTATTCAAAGGTATTGTTGACGATATGCTGTTGAGCTTCAGGAGTAACAAGGAATTCTAATAATTTAACCGCGTTATCCTTATTAGGTGCATGCTTTAATATGCCAGCTCCACTAATATTCATATGAGTGCCTCGACCTTTTTGATTAGGAAATAATATTTTAACTTTCCTTGCTGCAACTTCTTGTTCAGAACCTTTTTCACCTGATAGCATCAAGGCAATGTAATACGTATTAGCAATAGCATAATCAGCTTCACCAGCTGCCACAGCTAAGATTTGTGATCGGTCATTACCTTTTGCAGGCCTAGCAAAGTTTTTGACAAATTCTTTAACCCAAATCTTTGTTTCTTCCAAACCATCATTCTCAATTAGTGAAGCGACCAAGGATTGATTGTAAACACTATTGGATTGTCTAATGACGATCTTACCTTTGAATTCAGGATAAGACAGATCTTCATAACTTAAGTTTGGATTTGGCGTAGTCCTTGAGGGATCATAAAAAATCACCCGTGCTCGTTTTGCAATCCCAACCCAATACTCTGTTCTTAATTGTTCAGGCACCACTGATTTTATTAAATTAGAACTTGCACCCGTTTGAAATAATCCTTCAGCTTCAAATGTACCAAGCTTTCCAGCATCAGCAGTGATGTAAAGATCTGCTTTACTGTCTTTATCTTCTTCCTTAATTCTTTTTTGAAGTGCACCATCTTCGCCAGAGATGACGTTTACTTTGATGCCAGTTTGTTCTGTAAATTTTTTATACAATTCAATATCAGACTCATAATGTCTTGAAGTAAAAACATTTACTTCATTAGCAAAAACATTGCCCAGCATTGCTGAGAGAAATAATAAGCTCGCTACGATAAATTTCATTCTAGTAATTGATAATCATTCTCAATTAAAGTATATTGCAATTGATAATCATTCTCAATAGTGTCGCAGTGTAAATAACCTGATATAACCTAAGTAATTTATGAAAATTCACTTTATTTACGTTACTTTTAACAAACTTAAGAACGCAAATGCACTAGGAGCAAAATTAGTTAAGTTAAGACTTGCTGCTTGTACGAATGTCATTCCAAACATTCATTCAACTTATGCTTGGAAGGGTAAAATCGTAGTCGATAAAGAATGCGCAATGATTGTCAAAACCACAAGTGCAAAAGTTAAACAAGCAATTCAATTCATTAAATCCAATCATCCCTATGAGCAACCAGCGATCTCAGCTTTTGCAGCCTCACAGGTAGATAAAGATTTTGCTAAGTGGGTAATAGGTCAAACGAAGTAATAAGGCTTGCACTAGCCATGACTAAAACAGAGAGGGAGATCAGGCTAGCGCAATTAACCAAACTTAACGTTTAAATGTTTCTAATTTATGACAAGGGAAAGAATCTTTTGTCGCAGATTCAAAATAACTCTCATTACACAATTTAGTCATAAAATCATTTCGAATTAGTCACAATGACTACCTATATGAGTAATCATGAAAACATTAATAAAAAAAACATCTAGACAATTAGTTGGTGCCTTATTCTTCACGTTAATCATGATGGGCGTTGTGTCAACTCCATTCATGCTTTACATGTTACATTAAGACGTTAACTTTTGCTGAAGCAATGGAATTAAATTACCAAAGCTTCTTGTTCCTAAAAGGCAAAACGCAACTTGCGCTTTTGCCTAAATTGGGAATTTTCTTTCGAGATAACTTTAGCATTAACCAGCCTATGGGTTGAGATAACTTAAAGGGTGCTGGGATTTTAGTTACTTTCGTATTTTTAAAACCAAATCTTTTATAATAACTTGGATCACCATAGGTCATAAGTAGATCCATATTGTTTTGCTTAAGATAATCAATCGAGTAATTAATGATGCTCTTTCCCACACCTTTTTTTTGTATGCTTGTATCAACGGCAACGGGAGCTAGTAAAAAAACTTTATACCTTTGCTTAAACGTTAATTGAGTAAGAAAAACACAAGCAACTAATTTATCTTTAATCTTAGCTGTAATACCGATGATTTTTTTTCCATTAACTGATCTTGCTAATTTAAAGGCTAAATGACTTACAATTTTACCTTCTTTTTGATCGGCAGATTTTGAGAAGACTTTGCCAAATAAGGACTTGATTGCTTTAGCTTGATTAACTTTGCTTAAGTTAAAGCTTAAATTACTTTTCATTATTTATTTTTTGAATTTTTTAGCTAGAGAAGAATAAAACACGATGATCAAGATGGCTGAAAAAATGAATACAGAAATGAAATTCATTATTTCATCAATGGGACCGTAGAGACCATATTGATTGATGAAGGGAAAAATGAATACCATAATGACATTGGTGATTAAGAATAAATTACGTCCAATCTTTTTCAGTTGCCATAACCTATAAAGTGAAAAGAGATAAGCAATCAAGACAACGCTATAAAACATGAAGAACAAGAAGACAGTTTCCGTATATTGATCTTGAATGCCATTTTCATAGGCAATGACAAAGTCCCTGATTGGTTTAGGTACTAAAAGATAGCCATTCGTAAAAGCAATGAAGAGAATGGATAAAACAAATAAACCAATATCAATTAAAATTAATCTTTTTAGAATGGTATGAAGACTTTTTTCATTAAACTTTTTAAATTTAATCATATTAAAGAATTACCATAGTTATGCTCTTGGAGCGAATGTAAGGCTCAAGCCATTATTACAATATCTCTTACCCGTAGGTTGAGGACCATCATCAAAAACATGACCGTGATGTCCTTCACAAACAGCACAGTGATATTCAGTCCTTGGCATTAATAATTTAAAATCTAATTTGGTGCCTATGACATTTGGATAATGCTCGAAGAAAGAAGGCCAACCGGTACCACTATCGTACTTCATTTTACTGCTGAATAATGGTGTCTTGCATCCAGCACAAAGATATTCACCTTCTCTTTTTTCATCATTCAATGCACTGGTAAAAGGAGGTTCCGTTCCTTCTTGTCTTAGGATGTAATATTGATCATTCGTTAAAAGTTCCTTCCACTCCTTATTCGATTTAATGACCTTCTTGATGTCTTGAGCAAAGGCTTGCAGTGTAACGAAGGGCGACAATAGTCCCATAGTTAGAAGCTTTATGAATTTTCTTTTTTTCATTCCTAATGTTAATGTAACTTATGTGGCTTAAATTTGAAAACGACCAATTACCGCTGTTAACCCGGCTAATTTTATTCTTGCAAAGGAAGAAGTTTGGCTTTGATCTTAATCCCACGAAAGCCTGGGGCATCGTTCCAAGATTGATGCTTGGAATGAATTTCTTCTTTAAATTAATATCCAGTAAGAGATCAGGAATTGATGCAGGTCTTAGAACATTGATTTCGGTTAGGATTTCCCAAATCAATAATTGCGAGTTTTGCATTGATATGAACAGTCATTTGTTTTTTGAAAGTAAGGGAGAAACTGAAAAGATAAATCAGTTAAAGTCTTGGCAAGCTAATAATCTATATTCTGCAAGGGAACAGGTTGCACTTGAATATGCAGAGACCGTTACGATTACGGGTAGGAACGTTACGCCAGAGTTACAAACAAAATTACTACAACATTTTAAAAAAGAAGAAATCATCGAACTTACCGCCATTATTGCTTATCAAAATTTATCGAGCAAGTTTAACAGTGCTCTTGATATCAAGCCTAATGGTTTTTGCGATATTCCTAAATCTAAATAAAACTCTTCTCATTAGCCCTTAAGAAAATAAGCAAATCCTTTTGTGCATCAGTTAAATGTGTTTCATTTAATTGTAATTGCTCATAAGCTTTTTTAAGATCTAAGCTAACATCAACGTCAGTATATATTTTCTCAAAAACATCAACTGAACCAAGGCAACTTTTAAGCGTTTGCATCACTGAAGAGGTTGAGGAATTAATTTTACTTAAGCACTGAACTACATTTTGATCCTTGCTTAACATAAAACAAAATCCTCCATCTGCCGTTGCAAAGAAAAGACTTTTATTAGCTAACTTATTGGACAAAGCTTGATTTAAATCATCTGCATTTAGAGTAGGGATGTCAGAGCCAAGCAAAGCTACTTTACCAATCGTCTTAAGAGCTAATTGACTAACCTCACTCATCATTAAGCTTAAGGCTTGATCTTGATTTAAGAATGTACCTTGATGAATGGGACTTAACGAGTTCAAGCTAGCTTCATCTTTGTGCTTACAAACTTTAACAAAATGAATATCCTCTTTAAGGTTTAATTGATTTAAATTTTGATTGGTAATATTTAAGAATTTTTCATTTAAATGGTTAACGAATTCATCATCTAATTCATTTCTTAATCTTGATTTACTTTCTTTTGAATTTGGATCTTTTAGAAAAGTTGCAACCACAATGCTCTTTTTTTTCTTACGAAACTTAATGGCTTGTACAAGGGTCTTTGATAAAGTTTTTAGCGTTTGAGCTATTTTCTGATTTAGATATTTCTTAGCAGAAGTGATTATATTTTTATTGATGACGTTAAGTTTGATATTTAACGACTTCGTTCGCCATATAAACTCATGATCTTCTCCCTCTAATAGCCGTTCATTGAAAGGGCCAATGAAGTTGAATAATTTTTTACTCATCAAGAAAGATTGATCACCAAAGGGAATGCCAAAAGCCTTAGTCCTAAAATTTGCTCCAGCTGCAATCCACCAACAATTAGCCTGATCAAATTGAAGCAAAAAGGTAGCTAGCTCAAATTCACTTAACTCCATTAAGTCTGCCGAGGAAATGTTTTCTATATTAGAATCTAAGTGTAAGAACCAAAGATGGTTTCTCGTTGATAGTCTAACTCCTGCATTCAAGGCCTTTGCCCTTGAGGAATGGCTTAAGAAGCTTAATTGATCCACTTCCATTCTTGCTTGCTTGAAAAATTGATTGTCCTTATCAATGACTAAGATGATCTCACAACCTTTAAACTTTTCTTTGATTTGCTTGATGAGTTTAAAATCATCTTCACGTTTTCCAACGGGAATGATGATACTTAGATCCATCATTTACTTACGAAGAAATCTCTTAATGTACCAATGGCAACGAACCAATAAAGTCTTAGCTTGTTCCAAAAACCTTTCTTCTGACGAAGTAGGTAATACTTATCAAGGCCACACTTGGTCTTGATGAAGTTGTTAATGTTTGGTTTTGAATCTTTCATAAATCCTTTTCGTTATTATAGGCAAAAGTCCCAGCGCTGATAATGAAATAATGACCTTGAGCGTTAAGATGTCTTGCACGTTATTGATTTGGGCTAATTGATTTCCTGCATTCACGAACAAGATCGTAGCAGGCAACATGCCAATTTGAGAAATCCAATAAAAATTACTCCATTTCATGTGCGTTAAACCAAAGGTTAAGTTGATGACAAAGAAGGGAAAGATCGGACTTAATCTTAGGAATAATAAATAAAGTAATCCTTCTTCCTTGATGCCCCGATTAACTTTACTTAAATATTTTTCATATTTTCCCTGCACGAAATCTCTGAATAAATACCTAGATAATAAAAAACATAACGTTGAGCCGATGGTGCTTGCAAATGAAGTTAAGATCACACCAGGCAATAAGCCAAAAAGAGCCCCAGCCAGTAGAGTTTTTAATAATGAAATGGGTAGAGCAAGTGCCGTGACGATGATGTAAGCGATGAAAAAAAGTAGGTAGTAAAACAAAGGTCTTGCATCGATGAGTAGTTGTAAATCCTCATACCTTTGCTTGATCATTTCAAGGCTTAAGACGTCATCAGTAGCAAAAATCGCAATCAGAACGATGAGGAAAAAAAAAATAAAAACGATGATCTTTTTATTTAACTGCAACTTGATCCTCCAAGCACGCAAAACTTAGAACAATGAGGATGATTGAGATAAATCTTCTGCATTGATTGTTCTAAAGTAGAACCAAGATCAAAGGCTTCATCATAAGGTAAAAGGGTGCAGGCAATCACTGATGGCTTTGCATTTCCCTTTTTCTTAACGATCATCCTAGAAGAAGAACACATGATACTCTCAGGATTTTTATTTAAAATCGTCCAACATTCGGTCGTAATCTCTGGTGTGTCTTGCTTAACGTCCATTTCCGTAAAGGTAACAAGATCTTTCGTTGAATCAGCATCTATGGGTAAGTCATGTTTTAAGATGAATGCTTTAAAATTTGTTCTCGTTTGTGCTTCACTTTCATCCCACATTAAACGTGTTGCAAGGCTCATCTTGAAATGATTATCCCTTAACCATTCTAACCCCTCAATCATGGGTTCGTAACTATTTTGACCTCTGATGGCTTCGTGTTTTTTTGGATCAACGTGATCGATGGACACTCTAAAAGTTAATCGTTCTTTAGGGATGTTTAATAATTCAGATTTCTTATTCAACATGGGCTTCATTGCATTGGTCAATACGAGAACATCAACATTTTGTTGGGCTGCGTGATTTAACATCTTTGGAAAATCTTTATTTAAAAAAGGTTCTCCACCTGTAAAGCCTATCTCCGTTAGATTAAAATTTTGTTCCTTTGCTTCATCGATGAAGCTTAAATATTCATCAAAACTTAAATAAGATAAACGGTCATTAGTTGGGCTACTTTCGATGTAACAATTCTTACAAGTTAAATTACATAAAGTTCCCGTGTTAAACCATAAGGTCTTTAGTTGTTTCGCTTCAATGAAGGCTCTAGCTTTACCACTAGCCGTTAAGGTTAAGTTGTTAAATTTCATTTTAGTACATCATAAACTGACCGAGGTATTTTGCAAAAAGCAAAGTGATGAGCAGAATGATGATCATCAATACATTCCGGATGATCCTTTGCCAACGATGTTTCAGTTTCACTGCGAGGAAAAGTAAATGTCCCTAAAGTAACTAACGGAAGACAATTTCGTATTATCGGTATCTGCAAAGATCGCCACACCATCAATGTCATCAAGATCAAGATCATATAATTGTTTATATAATTCCTTAACATTAGCCTTAACCGTTATCCATTCGTTCATCACTTGCTCTGAGGAAGATAAGACATAATCCACGGAAGACTTCGTCCAAGGTGAAACCCAATATTCAGCAGGCTGATATTTATTACTGTAAGCAAAGTTAATGGCTTTATTGGATAAAGGCGTCATACCCATTTGTTTGGCAACAAAAACTCGAGCCGCAAAATCGTGCATATTCTTTTGCTTAGGATCAATGTCGCCTAGGCCCTGTTCAACCTTCCAGGTGATGTTGATGAAAGGAGTTTCATTTAAATTAATCTTGATTTCCTTGCCTAATCCTGAACCCGTGGCATTGGTCTCAGCTTTGAGAAAGTTTCCATTTTCATCCGATCCCAAGGTATAAATCGTCTCTCCCTTAAGCTTTCTTTTATCCAAACTTTCAAGTTCAGTAGGCGTGAAATCAAAAACCCTAACTTCATTAGCCTTAGCAAGCTGACTGTAAACTGAAATCAAGCAAGCTAAAAACATAAGTTTGATGCATTTCATATTATTCGTTGATAAGGTGAAGCTAGTCATTTAAATCTTTTAAAAAATATATTATTCATACCTAACAAATGGAAGAAAGCTTTTCAATACGATCCATCCTTGATGCGGTAGACTCTTTATTAAAGGAAACACCAAAACCAAAGGAGCAAGCAAATAAAATCGTCACAGCCCAATCTAGCGATGTCCCACCTGATGTTGAACGTCTCATCTCTTCTGCTGAAGCTTATTTAAGTAAGAAGAAAATTTAATTATTTAACAAATGTTTCAATTGCCAACGATGCTTCAGTTTCATTCCATTCATCCTTTACATGTTGTTTTAAGTATTAGCCTTATAAAAGCCGTTAAACCCTTGGTTATACTTGTATCTATCATCAATTAAAGATGTTATAAGTACTCTTTTAGGTATCGCTAATAGAGCTACATCAAGCATCTAAGCTAGTATTTTTCGAAAAATATTCATCTAAGGAACATTACAACGAATAAACATTCATGCTCTCAGCATGAATAAACTTGCGAGGATATTATGATTATAAAAGAAACAAGTCAGGATATAAAAAAAACTGGGTTAGTTTTACCATTAAAAAAAAACATCTTTCAAATTAAAATCAATAAATCAATTGAAATAGTTGTCGTTCATAACCCGTGTGCAAGGGGGTCTCATCAAGAAAATGTAGGCATTGTAATTAATGAAAAAGATATTTTAGCAATTTTATCTAAACGATACGCCAATGTTTCCATCACAAAAATTAATAATAAATTTGATTTAGACAAATTATTGATACGAAAGCCTGATTTGGTTTTTTCTGGCGTGAAGTACTTTAACTTTAATAATAAAAAAGTTTGGTTGAATGATTGTTTAGACGCTCATGGTATTCCATATATTGCATCTAGTAGAGTAGCATTATTGAACGAGAGTGATAAAAATTTAGCTAAAAAGCTTGTATTAAAAGCAAAAATTAAATCAGCAGATTTTTTTATAACAAATCCTGAAGATCATCAAAACGAGAGCTCTATGCCCATTTCATTTCCCTTATTTGTCAAACCCATTACAGGGGGCGATAGTAGAGGAGTTGATTCTAGTTCTATTGTTTTTGATTTTTTAAGTTTTAAGAAGAAGGTTTTAGAAATTAAAACTCAACACAATCTAGCCTCTTTAGTGGAAACTTATTTACCTGGCAAAGAATATAGTGTTGGCATTTTTGAAGATAGCATCAAAGGTACATTACAAGCGATGCCAATAGAAATCATTGTAAAGAAAAATATCAATGGTCATCGTATTCTTGATTTTGATGCTAAAAAAAATGATGAAGAAAAAGTGATTGCAGTAAAGGATAAGCAATTATTTAAAAAACTTTCAATATTAGCAAAAAAAGCCTTCAAGGCACTTGGTGGAAAATCTTTAGGTAGAATTGATATTAAAATGAACGATCTTGGTGTTCCCCATTTTATGGAAGCTAACTTTATGCCTGGACTTCGGAAGGGATATTTTTACAGGTCGTGTGTATTAAATCTAGGTATGAATTATGAAGATATGATTTTTAACATAACAAACACTGGTTTATCTTCTAAAGAGTTTAGTAAAATTAATATTAGAAAAATTTAATTATTTTACGAATTTTTCTATTCGTTCTTCCGTTGTCGTATCAGGACCAGAGTAAGGTATAGAATAACTATCTCTATTAATAAGAACATCAACTCCCTTTGTGAAGATAAAAATGAAGAAGAGGACAAAAGCTACCGAAAATATCTTTGCGGGATTATAATTACCAGACTCAAAGACACTAACAGATTGCTGTTGTTTTTTGTGGAAGAACTTGAAGGTTAGATACACCGCAAAAACTAAACCTATATGAGCTACGACAACGCCAGCCCAGCCAAAAATAAAACTCGTAATATTAAAAACGTATAAGCTAAAAACGGTAGACCAAACGAAGGATAAAACGATTAAGATTTGTAATCTGACCGTTTTTGGTAAAGCTCTTAAGTCATTCTTACTATCATCAAACATGATGTTAGCAGCTTCTATCATCCAATTTTTTAATCTATCCATTATTCACTTATATATGTTTTGAGAATACAATCCAATTTTAATGAAATTTAATTATTCTAAGGGAATAAAAATTAAGCAAAAGCCGTTGAAGCTTATTTAAGCAAGAAGAAGATTTAATTATATTATGAATTTTTTAACTTATTCCTCAGTTGTTGTAATATG
>Ga0208917_1000846_pt1 | contig 15432 bp, 20 predicted proteins | sample DEB08_DNA_10_FD_185500 | JGI IMG/M metagenome (GOLD analysis project Ga0208917, IMG submission 185500) | Aqueous microbial communities from the Delaware River and Bay under freshwater to marine salinity gradient to study organic matter... | ecosystem: Environmental > Aquatic > Marine > Coastal ...
TTCTTCATTGTTTACTGTAGGTAGTTTTGCATCATCATGCGTCTTCTTAAACTTAACAGTCAATGCTTGTTTATCTACATTAACCCAATTTGTATTTGATTCATATACATCACACATATCGCTCATACAATCATAATATATGTTGTACTACAAAATTAAACCATTAAATATTTGGCAATGGATGATATACCAAGTCATGATATAGGTGATTTAGTTGATCAGTTAAAGAATGCTGAAAAGTATCTTAAGAAGCCAGAAAAGGCAGAAGAAGAGTTCAACTTAGACCCCGAAGAGCTTGAAAAGTTTATACTTAATAACGCTGGTAAGCTAGTAAAGAAATCTATCGATATGGTAGATGAAGTAAAACAATATGTTGAAACTGCTCCAGAGAGTAGAGATGTATCTAGTTTATCTGAACTGATAAATGCTTCTTCTTCAGCTATAGAAACTCTTTCAAAAATATTAGTACAAAATAAGAAAGATAAAACTCAGAAAGAAGTTAAACAGATGGACATCGACGGTAAGAAGCAATTAATGCAAGGTGAATTTAATGCAAAGGTTATGCTATCAAGAGACGATGTAATGAAAGAGTTGTTTGCTAAAGTTGAAAGAGAAGAAAAAGATATTACACCGACACAGTCCCAAGAGTTGTAAGACTATTGGCTACATTTTTATAAAAGCCGACTTCTTTCTTTAAGTAGTCGGTTTTCTTTTCTAACCCTTCTAAAGTAAACTCAATTGCTCCTTTTTCTTTTAACTGAAGATTATCTGTATCATCTTGAGGATCATACTGCTCATAGAAAGTAATTATATCATATAAACTACCATAAAATTCAGTTAAATCAGCTTCAAGCTCTTCTTTAGCTACGTTATAAATTCTATCATAATGATAATAATCAGCTACTAAGTTACTACCGTGTGCTTCTTTACTATCTGAAAATGGTTCAGATAATTGATACATATTATGTCTAAACAAACTAGTACAAAATCTTGACATATAACCTGTTAATAACTTAGTATTAGGTTTTAATTTATTCTCCACAGATGTGGCAAAGTTAACAGGTACTAACTGTTCAACTAAATCATCTGAAACTAAATCAAAGTCAACATCATATATAGCCAATAAAGAGTCATCAGGTAAATATTCTACATTCCTTAATAAACCTATACTATCAGAAATTTCTTTAAACACCTGAACTTTATCTTTTAGTACTTTATTAAACCTTCTTTTTACAGGAGCTATTGAAGTTAAATATCTTTCATACCAAAACACTTTATATTGTATTTCAGAATATTTTGATATACCTCCTTTATCTAGATCAACAAATATTTCAGATTGACTTGTAATAGGGTCTATACCTACTAATGATTTTCTCCATTCAATAAAATTATCTAATTGATTAACCCCTTGAGCTAATAATAATCCAAAGTTAGTAGCTTTGTTATATAACTCTTTTTCATAATAGACGTTTAGGTCATATAATTTTGGGTCTATGGTTGTGTAATATTTGTAGCTCATTTAACCTCCTTTACAAATGGGTTATCAAATAAGTAAGTTTTAACCCCAATCATATTATTAGTGTAAGTACCTTTTGAAAAATTATGATCTACTTGTACTGCAAAATAAGTACCAAAGACTTTATCATCATACTTACTTTCATTTACCCCAGCTTTTCTTTCAAAACTAAAAAACTTACCCGAACTTCTAAAAGTAAGTCCTTTCAGTTTAAGTTCGATGGCATTATTTAAAAATATCATATTCTTTAATATTTCATTTCTACCTAACCCTAAACGTTGATCCGGTTCGGTATCATTAATAGAAAATATATTTTTATAATTTAGATTGTTTTTTCTAAATTGATTTAAGAAAGTATTGGTGAATATCTCTTTACCCGAAACAAACAGGGGATACTCATTATCTCCTTTAACAAAAAAGTTATAATACATATCCATTGTTGAGCTAATATTGTTGTTAGATAAATCTATTTGAAATTGTTTATCGTTAGTTTGATATGAATGAACAGCGGTAGTAATTAATTTTGTTTGAGTGTCTATACCGCTCATGTTAAAAAAATCATAGTTATTAACCATTGAATATTCTCCAAATGTCAAATTATTAAATGGCATATTCGGAGCTCTTTTTTTAACGTTTGTGTCACTGGTTATACTCTCTGATCCTAAAAATATTGTTTCATTATGTAATGCTCCTCCAGAAGAGCCTAATTCGTTTTGAAATATTGCATTTTGAAAATAATCTTTATAACTTATTAAAGTGTATTTTTGACTATATCTGTCTTTTCTTAGTAAACAAGGGTCATGCGGAGGAGCAGAAGAAGTATGTCTTTTAGATACATAATTAATATCATCTAATACATTAAATTCTCCAGGTGAAGAATAAAAAAGAGTAGATGTACCCAAATCAAATAAATCATAATCTATTACGCTTCCATTTTGTTCAGTTCTTTCTCCTGAACCACCTACATCTAGTCCCTGTATTATAATATTTTTTAATATATCACCTGTATATGCTCCTCTACTATCATCATCAGAATGCGCAATATCAGTACCCTCATTGGAGGAAACTATTTTTGCTGAACTAAAAAATAAATTTTTCTCTCTTAAAATTTCTAAATCTGTGTCAACTAAAGTTAATTTTTTAAATTTTATATTATCATCATTTTGTGAAACAGTATCTTCATTTTCAATAATAGCAAATGAATATACTAAAGTAGATAATGGTTTAATTTTATCTATTTCTTCTCTATTAACCAAGTCTTTAAGTTCTGGTTGTATGTAAACTAATAAGAAATCTCTACAATCATTACGAAAGAAAAATTCATCTATATATGTACCGCTTCCATTTTTAGGTTGTCTTGCAAAATAATTTTCTTGCTGATCATTTTGAAGATTGTAGTTACTTCTTTCAATAGCATCATCATCATTTCTTATAATACATGTCCCGGTGGCAGCTAATTCATGAATATTATCTCTTATGTTTAAAAGTTCTATAGCTTCATTAGTTAACCCTAACACCTGACCATTACCATTATACAAATAAACATAGTACTTATATTGAACATCATCAAACCTAAAATTTAAACTAGCTTGATTTAATGTTTCATCTATAAGTGGTAACCCAGTCGTGGGTGTATTCTGAAAATTAGCCATTTTGATTTATTTGTGAAACTATTTGTTTTATATACTGAGGTTTTATATATTTTATAACTGAACCAGATTTAGGCATAATTACTGGATTAGAAATTTTATTAAGCTCGGTAATACTCCACCACAAAAATATACTACCGTAAATATTGTAACTAATTATAGTCCAAGGTACATTTCTATCTAGTGTAAAACTATCAATATAAATATCATCAATATCTGTTGGGAAAGAAATAGAAGTTTTTAAGTTATAAAAATATTCATTATTTTCAGTTTCATATAACTTAAAAATATTTTCATATCTATTATTACCTAATATAGGTAAACCATCTATATTTCTTTGATAATTACCTTCCATTATTCAAACGATTGAGTTGTTGCTTTTACTACATTATCTGTAACTGTAGCAAATAATAAATTTTTGGTGGTTGCAATCATAGGTTGTAAAGTCATTCTTATTTCATACATATCGGGTACTATTGTTTTTAGTTTGGCGGGTATAGAAACATTTTTATTTGTAGACGATATACCACCTAAATCTAAATCCATTAATCTTGTACTACCTCTATAGTTTACAACTAAGCTAGATACGTAACAGTAAGGAGCTCTTCTATTGCCGGGAATGGTTACATCATATAATACTGGTGGTTCAACTATAATTTTATCTTGTCTTAAAGGTAAATTTTGATACATTAACAATAATACAAGTTTATAATTATTTAAAACATCTTCATAGGAAGCAGGTGATGTATTATAAAGTGGAAACACTACTTCTATTGCAGGTCCTTCTGAAGGGTATTGATAATGTTTAGCTCTTTCAATTTTTGCAGTACCTGCTTGAGAAAGCAATTTACCCGTTCCGGCTACTACTTCAGTAAATCCGGTACCTGAGTTAATTAAATCTATCAAATTACCGGTTATATTTTCAACAGATTCACCAAAACTGTTATTTACATCTAATACTCTAGAGTTAAGGTAAGGTATTTTATATTGAAAACCTGTTGGTCCTACAAAGTATAATTTTTGATAAGGAAATAAAACCGGTTCTAAATCAGGGTTATTATATTTTTTAAATATTGTTTGTAAAGTATCAACGTTATTATTAAAAGTAGTAACACCGTTAGCTAATGCTGTACCGGTAGCTGAAAAGAACCCAGATTCATTAGGGTTTGGATCTGCAGAACTAAATTCTCCCCCCGGTACACCTTCAATACCGGAAATGGACCCATTATTTGCTACTGGATTTACTTTATCTCCTAAAGTTCTCAATCCTTTTTGTACAAAATCAGTAGCAGAATTAAAAAAATCAGTTAACGACTTAACTGGTGTACCGTCAAAAATAGATAAAGTGTAAAGAGCTTGAGCAATTAAATTGTTAACTAAAAAATATTTTTCCTTTAGGAAAATATATGGTGTTTCATCATTAACATTTCTAAATCCTTCATTTCTATATTCTTCTGCATTTCTACCCATTTTACTGGTTTTAGGAGAAATTGTCCACATATAGTCATTCAATACATTTACTGTAGTAGTTAAATTATTATTATTATCTAAATTGTCTTTTAAATGGTTTCTTATAACACTAAATGGAGTAGGACCTCCGCTGTTATTGGGGTTAGGAGCTGCAGAAACGGGGGGTTCATACCCTAAACCATATAAAGAATTAGGTACAATTAGAGGGGTATATACCTCACTATCTTTAGTTGTATTCGTACCTAAAAATGTATAACTAAGTCCCATTATTATTATTTAAGAGTTAACACCACTTCTGTAATCTTTAACATTACTAACTACGTTAAAATAGTTGTTGTTGGTGGTTGAAGGAGCTAATACATTATTAGATGTATTCTGTTGCAACATAGCGGCCATCATTTTAGTTTGTTCGGTTGTTGCTTCTAATAATTGACTAAAGTCATTTCTTAATTTTAAAATCGGGTGATCGGGGTTAAATGACTTTTCATCATAAAAAGGGTTTACTTGATTTAATACCCCACCGCGCCCTGTACCTTCAGGTATGTCAGAAGGGTAAGGTATATAATTTGAATCTTCATAAATAGGTGTAATATTTGTATCTTCGGTACCCGGAGTTAATAATTCTTTTTCAGCTTCTTCTATTTTTTGATATTCTTGTTCTCTAAGTTGTTCCAAATAACTTTGATAAGATTGATAATAATTTTCTCTAATTCTTTTACCCATCTTACCTCCATGATAATATTTACCGGTTTTTAAAGCCCAAGCTTTGTAATCCATTGTTTCGATATCTGGAAATTCATTTTTTATTGTTTCTCTTAATTCAGCAGATCTCTTTTTATATTTTTCATTCAATTCCGCATCTGTCTTTTTAGCATCTGCTTCATCTTCTATAGCTGTGATAAATAAACCAAATTCTTCAGCTAAAAGATCGGAAACTTTACCGAATAAATTTTTAGTTAAATTATAAAAAGGTAAAAGTAATGTTTCTTTTAATATAGTCCAACTCATGCCTCCCTGAGCTTCGTCAATAGAAGGAAATACTTCATCACCGTTTAAAAATTTTAACCCCATAACAAATGGGTCATAACTACCAAATAAACTTTCAACAAAAGGAATAAAATTAGTTAGTGAAGGGTCTTTTTGAAAATCACTATACTGTAAACCTACTTTACCGAAATAACTTTTAACGTTTTGTTGACCTTGTTTTATGTCATACATTCCTTCTCTGAATATATCACCAAAAGATTTTAAACCAATAGGTGTGTTTTTTAAATTAGCATAATCAGCTTGAGCATCATCACCCATTGCTTCTGAATTAATTAACCAATTTAAAGCATCAATACCCAATCCTATTACAGTACCCACACCCGGAAACATATAAGCAAACCCAGCAGCTATATCTAGAAGACCTTCTATAGTTTTACCTTTTTGATTAACTATTTTATCCATTCCTATACCAAGACTAAGTAGAAACCCTATACCTGGTAATTTTCTAAATAACCAACCGCCTACTTTAGCGCCTCCTTTCATTATTGGATTGAATAACACTTTAAGGGGTTTTAAAAATGGTTGTAAAAATTTAAATCCTTTTAAAGCAGAGAAAAATTTAGATACTTTTTCCCCTAATTTTACTTTAGTAAAAAGTTTACCTACACCTTCACTTAACATAGAGGCTATTTTTGGTATAGCACCGGTTAAACCTAACGCAGTTAAAAAAGGCTTTAAGTTAAAAAATCTACCTAATGCTGCCCCTATTGCAGGTATACCTATAAATTTTAGAAGGGAAGGTAAAATAGGTCCTAAAAGACTACCTAACAATCCTAATAATCCAGAACCACCTCCTTTTCCACCAGATGTTTGATTAGTTATATTATAAGTATCTTCATCTTTTAGTGCTGCAGCAGCTTTTTTAGATATACCAACTAAAGTTACCGGGGTTGGTTTTTCTATTATTTCTCTAGGGGGTTTGCTTGATTGTTCCCTTTTTTCTTTAGTACCTTTAAATTTTTCAGAAATTACATCAGTGTAATTTAAATTTTGTTTTGTAGATTTATCAGCAGTAGAAGTATTTTTAGCTATTTGTGTAAAAGATTTTTCTACTTTTTTCTGGAAGTCAAGTTGCTGTTTAACGAACTTGTTAAACATATCCGCAAATTGAGCAGCAAATATAGTTGACTCACCTGTCATCTATATTATTTATAAGGGAGGTTAAGAGAACAGATCGTTTGATACGTCTACAGAAACACCATCAATTGTGGTCAAATCGGTTTCTATTTGTTTAGCTGATTGAATAAAAGCTAATATCTTTTTAACAAAATTACCGGGTAGTTGTTCCACAAGTTCTAATTTATCGTAATAATTCATATTACGTAAATTTACTGTAGTGTCTTCTATAGTAACTTCAATAATGTATTTTAAAATTTCACTTGTATAAAGTTCACTTACAATTTCTTGTGTTGAAGTTTTTTTAGTTAACTTTTTAGAAATTTGATTGTTAATTGTTGAATCGTAATTTAAATCAGGAACTTTTACTTTAACTGATAAATCCTTTAATGATATTTCTTTTTCTTCAAATAAATCTTTATAATCGTACTCAGCTAATTTTTTGATAACAGTATTTACATTTACTTTTCCATCTTCATTTTCATATACATTACCTACTGTAGAAGATCTAAAACTAAGAATAATGCTAGTTCTATCAAAAGTGGTAAGAGAATTTAAATCTAATTCTTCTTCTGAATTTTCAACAATAATACTATTAAAAGTATTATTAAAGTTCATTAAACCACTAGCATCAGAAGGCATGCTAGATAGAATGGTTTTTTGTTGTTTAAGGGTAAAAGGTAAAAACTTTGACTTTTTACCCAATGAGGGGAGGAAGATAGAAAGACTTTTCTTTTTGTTAAGTTCTTTTAGCTTATTTAAAATTGCTTTACTATCTTCGCTCATAAACTTATTTACTTACTATTTTTAGATTTCCATGCCTCTAGCATTGCAAGAACCTCTAATTTGAGATAAGGTGTGTTGTGTTTTACCCATGACTTTTCATCTCTATCATAATAGTAGCACGCAAGCTCTCCTACCTTTTGACCTGAAAGACAAGACTGCATATATGCGTATAAGCTTAATTGTAGAGCGTAAGTGCTAAATTCACAAGCTGGTAAATGAGACAAAGGGTCCAACATATAATCCCCATATTGATTAGTAAATGTAAACTTTTTATTAGTCTTAAAATCAAATAGGTTGAAATACTTTCCTTGCGTTTCATATACGTCAGTGGTACCTGCTATTTTGTATTCGTGTAGCCATAGTTTCTTTTCTGGTTCAATCTTTGATCTATCTGGTTGCCAGATACGTTCTATAGGGTCGGTATAAAGTTCTTTTTCTTCAGAAGTAATATCTTTGTCATGAAGCCAATTTTCCATAACAAGGTGAATAGATGAACCATAATCACATGCTTGTTTGTTTACAGTTTTCCACCTCTCTTTTATTTCATCTTGAGAAACACCCTCACGGTCAGCTACAAGTTTAGACATCTTTTCAAGTTCAAAAGGTTTCTTGAACTTACCAATCAATGTAGTAGCACTTAAGTACTTTTCTTTAGTTATAGGGTTTTTATAAGTATGTGATGTTGGATCGAATTCTAACATTCAATCATTATAACATACTTCTAAAAAATACCATCTTCATCATCATCTTCATCTTCTTCGACAATGATTTCAGTATCTATATCATCTATAAGTTGTTGAAGACAGGTGACAATGTACTTGCGTCTCTTCTGTTTAAAGACCTCGATAAATTCGAGTTTAGCTAACCTTGTTACTATCGGTGCGTAATACTTTTTGGGTACATACAGTAAAATGGACCCATTTTTAGGGTCCATTATAATAGTATCGCAGAATTCTTCGCACACAGATAGAGCCAAATCAAGTATTGCCTCGTTATCCATGTATATATTTATTGTCTCACCTGAGGGGTACCATTGTACCAATGAGCTCTAGCTGTTAACGTACCAGAAGAACCAGCGCAGCTTAATTGCTCAGTATTTGACATACCCATAACAACAAATTTTTCACCGTTAGGTATAATAAAATCGTTCAATGAAGCAGGGTCTACACTTTCACTATTGCCAGATTTAATCTTAAGATCAGCACCAGTTGTATTAAAGATTACAACTTCACTACACTTAACAGCAATATCAGGTTTAACGTAATTTGAAGCACCGGTTAGTGTAAATACAATATTATAGCACTTGTTTAAGTTTACATAAACAGTATCTGAAGGAATATCGGGCATGTAATAGGCCATAGAAATATTTAATCTGCGTATGGGTTATATTTACCTGATGCGTGCAATTTAAGATTTTCATCTATCATTTTTTGTACAATACCTCCTCCTCGTTTGTAATCTCTATTCAAGGTAGGGTACATAGCTCTGTTCAAATCCCACTTCTTGCATGCATGATACTTAGCGCTCTCTAATGATCTAAAGTAAATAGGGTGATCATCTTTAGTATTATGCCAACTGTAGTTCAAACGCATACCGCAAGTAGTAGGTAGATAGATATCCTCATCGAAAACTTCGTTAGTTACTGGGTCTGTTTCACCTTTATTATATCTAACAATTTCTATTCTACATGTATGGTAATCCCTGATAATATAATATCCCTTATTATCATCATCATGCCAGGTATGCCAATATTCAGCTTTTGATTTAGCCTTAGATATAGATCTTCCCATTAGTTATAAACCCAAACGTGTACTTTTTTGTTGTCTTTTGCTTTAGGTACAAACCCCTCTTCTACTAGATAATCAATTACACTATTGATATATTCTTGAGCTTCATCTTTTTTACTTGCATCGATGTTAGAAGGGGTTTTGAGAAAAATATTTTGATTTTTAGTTAAAGCAATATCACAATTACCAACTTTAAAATATTTAGACCCTAAAGTCAACAAATTCAAATCCGGAATGGACTGAAAAAAGTTTTTAACTTTTGGCATAATAATATTTATTATTCTGCAAAACCTGTTTCTAGAGAATAGACTTGCTGACCATTCTCGTCATTCTTATCCTGAACTAGAATTACCTCAGTAATTTCTTGCAAACGCCAATTAATATTATCTTGGACCTCTTTATGAGCATCCATAGCAGTAAAAGCGTCGACATCAATTACTTGTTCCGTAGTTTTTGCCATAGTATCAATATCTTTGACACACACGATAACTTTATATGCGTTCGTTTTCATATACAAATATTATAGCGTTAATCTGACCTTAATCAACTAAATATTTTTATGGTCGGAATAAGTTCAATCATATCTGGGTTAGCCGCTCCGATATCAAATGTTATAACGAAATTTGTTACTCGTAAAGAGGATCAAATGCGTGTTCAGGCTGAAATAGAAAAGATTCAAAAAGATTTTGAAGCTAAAATCATAGAGAATCAAAATAATGTTCTACAAGCGCAAAAAGATATAGTATTAGCTGAAGTTCAAGGTCATTGGTTTCAACGTAATTGGAGACCAGCTTTGATGTGGATAATCATATGTGTTATTGCTAATAATTATCTTATTGCTCCCTTAGTTAATCAAATTTCAACAGTATTTGGTGGTGAAAGTATATTTCCTGCGTTAGACCTACCGGATAAGTTGTTTAATTTGATGACAATTGGTCTAGGAGGCTATGTTGTTGGTAGAAGTGCTGAGAAGATAGTACCTCAATTAGCAGAAACAAAGGCTTTAGTAACTTCAGGAACGACTCCTGAGCAATTAGAGGAAAAGAAAGTAAGAAAAGCTCAATTCAGAGAAGCTGTTGCAACAGCAACAAGAAGACCTGAAACACCAAATATTGGTCCTAGATTCTAAATAAAGCTGTAGAAGTACCTCTCTTAAAGATAGCAAGTGATGACCACTTATCTAGAGAGGTATTTTCATATAGTGAGACTTTTGGTCTTGGGTGTAAGAAGTGAACCTGACTACCTTCAATTTCATAGTCACCTATAGCCGCACAGTATAGATGCTTATAGCCTTCTGAATGACTCAAAGACATTTGCACATCTTTAAAGTTTTCATGAACTAATCTATAAATTGAAGGTAGATTTGAGGTTCCTGACTCACTGTAGATCTTAAGTAGATCTGATTGAAAAGTTTGAGGTGATGCAAATTTTACATGTTTGGATGTTTTTGTTTCTTTTTCATAAGGACTATTATGAGTAGAAAAATATTTTTCTAATAACATGTGATTATCTGCATCCATATATGTTTATTTATCCTAATAGTAAATTATCTTTATTACTTTTGTCACTATAAACTTTATCCCAACATTCACCGCATAGTTGACCACAACCTTCTACATAAAAGTTACGATAATCTATATGAGTATGTTCTGTATAAGGCGTTTCAGCTTCACAAAGTACGCATTTGTCCATCTTGACACCGTCTGTTTCAGTAATTATATCTTTCATATCGGTTGATAATATTCTATAATAATAACCCCGTTAAATCCAATTTCTTTACCTCTACTACTCGCATCCATTCCTCCTGAACCTGGACCAGCATTACCAAAGAAAGATGAAGTTCTTGGTTGTCTATCTTTAGAGTTATTATTTCTATCAATACCTTCTGTTATTGAAAAAACATCACCAAGAGCCCCGGTAGCGTCAAATACGTTTGGTGTACCTACAAACAAATTAGGTTGTACAGGGTATGATCCACCTTGAGCAACATATGTATAAGTACTACTATCGTACTTAGTAAATGTAACTTCCGAACTTGTACCAGCTACATTATTACCACCACCATTACCTATAGTATAAACAATATCACTACCTGGTACAATTTTTGCATAAAACATTAAAAATCCACCTGCATTTCCAGAAAAGGTACCATTACCTCCTCCCCCACCGCCTTGTAACATTATTTTTACTAAACCACAATTAGTTGGGGTTGTAAAAGTATCAGAAGTGTTACCTATTTTTAAATGAGGTAAACCAGCCCATGTAACACTTCCGCTATAATCAGTATTAACCACAGAAGCTCCAATTTGCTGAATATCTGCATTACCGTTATAAGGGTTACTACTTGAATAAGCTGTTCTTCCTATCTCTACAATTTGACCGAAAGTAACATTTTCAACATTACCGGAAGTCCTACCTAATACACTGTTTGTATTAACACTTAAACTTGTAGGTGGTAATTCATCAGTTGAAGAGTTTCCAATCAAACTATTTGCAGATGCGTTTGGCAATACGTCATAAGTTACTTCACCTACTTTTAACTGATTACCATCAATTAAAATAGAAACACCGTCAACATTTACATTTAAATTATCATTATTTAAAACTAAACCATCACCAATGTTTGCAGCTAACCCAATTTTATCATATCCAGCTTCAACAGCTGCATTATCGTTTTCTAAAGATGTTGAACCTTGGTAACCGTTTTTTCTTGCATATAACCCAGAACCAAGTTTAAAATAATCACCAGGCATTGGGTTTAAGGAAGCTACAGTAGTAAAATCATTAACAGTACCTAGATATTTTACACCAGTAGCATTACCAATACCGCTTCCATCGCCGATATAAAGTCTTTTAGTGTCGGTTGTAAACCCTAACTCACCTTCAGCTAGGGAAATTTGTTTTCGTTCATCATTAGTTCCTTTTCTAACTAATGAACGTATAATAGTGTTATCTGTTATTTCTACGCTAGCCATATTATCTAAATTTTAAAAGTGTTGTACCTAAAACATCATCACCATTTATATCTTTCAACACGTGATTAGTGTTAGCACTACCAGGTATAGTAATTAAATTTTGAGGGTAATTTTGAGTGTTAGAATTATATGCATTATAAAATGCACCATTTAATGCTCTTACATCTGGTGTACCCTCACCCCCATTAGGTGTAAATGTAGCACCTGAGCCAATACCGACTCCTTTTCTATTAACTATACCATCGTTATACCCAGGAGCAAGTGATGTAAATACCATGGTAGGTGAACTATATTCAACATCATAAACGCTAATAAAATAAGAATTTAACAATAATGCATTTAATGTTGAGGTCGCTACCTCGTCACTTGTAGTGTCAGATTGAATATCTACTTTTACTAAATTAGTTATAAATCCTCTGTGTTGTGAGTTTACAGAAATATCAGGCTGGGTAGCTGCCCCATCAACATCATAATAAACACATGTTCTATTACCTAATGAATCATATATTAAAAAGTAATTTCCATTAGATAATGAGGCTTTAGCAGGGAAATTATCTATACTATGAGAAGCTTGTACACCTCTACCACTTAAATAAGCTGCTTCGGTAGATAAAACCAACCAATCATATAAAGTTGATGAAACTTTACCATGACTACTATCAGCAGCACTTACACCAGAACCATTTTTACTTTCATATGTATTAGCATTAGCATAAGTAACACTTGCATCACCTATAGCATAAGTTAACGTACCGGGGCCTTGAGCATAATCAGCATCATAAGGTTCTGTAAAACCTTTTACTAAACATTGAATGTAAATATCATCTCCATCTAACCAAGCATCAAATACTTTTTCTCCAAAACTATTTTCTAATCCATTAATCGCAGTAACTACATTAGATTGTAAATCAGTACTAGTTGTGGTAAATTCACAACTTTCTGTAACTAGTTCAGGGTAAGCTTCAGAATATGCTAAAAATGCAGCTGTATCAGTAGTGTTTTCAATAAAGATTGAATAAATTTTTCCATCTCCACAAGGTAATACAAAAGCTTTATCTTGATACTCACCAGATGTAACGGGATCTGTTGTTGCAAAATCACCTATTTTAAAATTAGCATATGCACCTTGATTAGATATGCAACTTAAAGGTATACCCGTTGTTAAAACCGTACCAGGAAAGTCTTGTTTATTAAAAAAGTAATAAGGGTCAGTTAATTCTCCTCCTGATAATCTTTCATTAGTTGCAGATTGGCCTATAATTCTACTAACCGAATTAGAATTACTACTACCAACACTTACAAAGTTACCAGTTATTTTAGATGCATCAATTAAAGTAGTAGCATAACCGTTGATGCCTGATGTAATTAAGTTAGCATCAGCAGCAGTTGCAATAGGAAAGGTAGGGCTAGCATCTAATTTACTAAATGATGAAGGTGACATGAACCCAGGGTTAGTAGCATCAGCATTAGAGTGATGTTGGGTTAAAGTAGCGGTATCTTGAAATCCTAAACCACCGTGTGAAATATTAGTTAATGTACCAACAGATAATTCATTAGAACCATTAAAGGTAAGTAAAGTTGATGATTCGGAATCAGTAGCAATATTAATGTATAAAGTATCTGAGGCATCTAAAGCTAAACCAGCTCCTACTTTATCTGCTGATAGGGTTGCAGCTCCGGGTACTAATTCTAAATGATTATTTGAATTATATCTTATAGTAGTACCATCAACTCTTGATGATAAAAGATACCACGAATCAGTAGAAGTGTAATCTGATGCAGTTAAAGTATAATATAAATTGTTATCTAAGGTAGTGTCGCCTATAACAGAGTTAGTAGCTACTCTAGCTGTGCTAAAGGTTTTATTACCTACAATGTTTCCTCCTGTGGAAGTACCATCACCAGCAAATACACGCTTGGTGTCAATAGTGTAGCCTAATTCACCTTCATCTAGTATAACGCGCTTTCTTTCCTGGTCAGTACCTCTACGAATTTTTATTTTTGCTGCATCTACCGTCGGCATATATGATTATTTATTAAATTAGTATGAATCTAAAGACTTAGTAAAGTCATATTCATCAATATATTTGCTGACAAGATCTTTTGCTATTCTGAAGGTTTTATTAATTTCGTCTTTATTTGAACTGAAAATATGAACCCCGAACAAAAAAGCCGGGGTTACTTTAGTGACAGCGGAGATATACTCTCCTTCATCTTCACTCTTTCTAATTAAATAAAAAATAATATCTTGGTCATTAATTTTAGACATCTAACAATTCTTGTACTAAGATTTCCTCTGCATTCCCTTTTCTTTCTGTACCAGTTTCGCTAATTGCTTTTCCTATCATTTTGTCATACTTACCTTTTCTATGATGTAATAATACCTTTTGTCCTGGTGTAATATTAACATCAATACCCATATCAATAAAAGCTTCTACTTTTTCGTTATTAACTTCAACATTTACTCCATACCCATTCATTACGAAAATATAACCTTCTTGAGGTAATATAGGTTCTGGGGCAGCTGCTTCAACAGTTTGAGGTACACATGATGCACATGGCTGATAAGTCGGTGTTACTACTGGTGTGCAACAAGTTGGACTTGTCATCTTAACTGTTTCATAAAAATCAATTTGACAAGATTGACCACAAGTTGGTAAAGGTGTACTATAGCACGATGTCGGTGCTGGGGGTGTACATACCGGGCTTGGATCGCATTGAGCTATAGGCTGTACGCAATTAGTACAGCAAACGGTGGTTTGGATAGGACGATAAGCATGATTATGTTTTTCAGGCTTAGTAAAGTTTTTACTATATGGTGATACCTTATAACCGTTACATGTGTTACTACCGCAGCAAACATTTGCAGTAGAACAGCTAGATTTTAGAACATTTTGAGGTTCTATGCAATAAACAGGAGCAGCAGAAGGAGTAGGTGAAGGAGTACAACATGAAACATACCTACTATTGCTTTTATTTCTTCTGAAAAAACGAGATAGCCATTTAAACATAACGAGCATATTTAAATGGCTGTAATTTAAAAATCAAGATATATTAGTAATAATACCATTAGTAATTGTTAAAGT